>Ga0315546_1000012_pt1 | contig 154158 bp, 139 predicted proteins | sample SalMarSW160170MG_FD_203833 | JGI IMG/M metagenome (GOLD analysis project Ga0315546, IMG submission 203833) | Salt marsh sediment microbial communities from the Plum Island Ecosystem LTER, Massachusetts, United States - Salt Marsh Sediment SW1601-170 ...
GCTATATTATGATACATTATTGTTGTTTTCATAGTGGGGCCTAATATAGGCCCCTCTTTTATTTTTCAACCCTTTAATCATAACTTTTAATCTTTTAGTGCTTTCCTTTGACATTATATTCAATTTCCTAACCCTCCTGACTGTACCACCATGTGCATGAACTTTCCCGCATTTTTCCACAAAAGTACTTGACATTTAAATTTTTTTAGTCTATAATTTTAATAACAAAAGGAGACATCCAAATGTATATAAAAAATAGCGACTCAGGTTGGCAAAAATGTCTCATTAGAGATAAAAAGTTAAAAAATTTTAAAGAAGAAGGTGTAATGGATCTATCATTTTGCAACATAATTTCTGTTAAAAGATACATTACACTCTCTCATTCAATCTTTATTTCATTGCCATAAATAGAAGGCTGATATGATTGGCAAAACAATCTCCCACTACAGAATCCTCGCAAAACTCGGTGGTGGAGGTATGGGTGTCGTGTACAAAGCCGAGGATATTAAGCTCAAACGCACAGTTGCCTTAAAATTCCTTCCACAGGATTTGACGCGAGACCCGGAGTCTAATCAGCGTTTCGTCCATGAAGCTCAGGCTGCATCGTCCTTGGATCACCCCCATATCTGTACAATCTATGAAATTGACGAAACAGATGATGGTCAACTCTTCATTAGTATGGCTTATTACGAGGGCGAGACACTGAAGGAGAAGATTGAGCGTGGTCCATTGAAGTTAGAAGATGCACTTAATATTACCATTCAAGTGGCACAAGGTTTAGACAAAACTCACTCAAAGGGGATTATTCATCGAGACATAAAACCAGGTAACATCTTTATAACAGAAGATGGCCAGGTAAAAATCGTAGATTTCGGTCTGGCCAAGTTAGCCGGGGAGACAAGAATAACCAAGACAGGTACAGCTTTGGGAACAGTAGCCTATATGTCACCGGAGCAAGCACGTGGTGGAGAGATCGATCACCGAACAGATATCTGGTCTCTGGGTGTTGTTCTTTATGAGATGCTCACAGGGCACTTGCCTTTTAAAGGAGAATGTTGGGAGGCGGTGATTTATTCGATTTTCAAAGAGGAACCACAGCCGTTAAGACAACTACGTAGCGATGTACCAGAACCATTGCAGCAAGTGGTGCTGAAGATGATGCAGAAAGAACCTCGAAAGCGGTACGAAGATGTGGAAGCCTTAATCGCAGACTTGAAATCCATTGATTTGAAACCCGACTCCGCCGCTTCTTCAATGATTGCGGAAGAAAAGCCTTCCTCTTCCATCGCTGTTCTGCCTTTCCTAGATATGAGTCCACAGAAAGATCAGGAATATTTCTGTGATGGGATAGCCGAGGAGCTCATCAATTCACTGACTCAAATTAAAGGTGTACGGGTCGTTGCTCGGACCTCAGCTTTTTCATTCAAAGGAAAAGATACAGACATTCACGAAATTGGCCGGAAGTTGAACGTGGAGACGTTGCTCAAAGGCAGTGTACGAAAAGCGGGTAACCGGCTGCGGATAACAGCACAGCTTGTCAATGTGACCGATGGCTACTATCTCTGGTCAGAGAAATACGACCGAGGCATGAAAGACATCTTTGCCATCCAAGATGAGATATCTTTGGCGATTGTGGATAAGCTGAAGGTTAAGCTCTTGGGAGGAGAGAAGGCGAAACTAGTCAAGCGTCACACCGAAGATCTGGAAGCGCACAATTTATATATGCGGGGTCGTTTCTTCTGGAACAAGAGGACGGACGAGGGACTGAGGAAGGCTATCGAGTACTTTGAGCATACAATCGAGAAAGATCCGAACTACGCCCTGGCTTATGCTGGGTTAGCTGATTCATACATTATCCTTCAGGATTACAGTTATGTTTCGCCAAAAGATATTTATCCGAAGGCAAAAGAGGCAGTGCGAAAGGCACTTGAGATCGACGGAACGCTCGCTGAGGCCCACACGTCTTTGGCCCAGATTACCTTTCGTCACTGGGACTGGGAGGGTGGCGAGAGGGAGTTCAAGCGAGCCATGGAGCTAACCCCCAATTATGCCACCGCTCACCATTGGTACGCACTACTTTTGATGTATTTGGACCGGTTTGACGAAGCCATCGAAGAGATAAAACGAGCTCATGAACTGGATCCTCTTTCTCTGGTCATAAACAGAAATGCCGCAATGGTGTTCTATTTTGCTCGTCGCTACGACCGAGCGTTAGAAGCGTTCAAGAATACGCTCGAGCTGGACCCGAACTTTAGCATGGCGCACGCTTATCTCGGAAAAGTATATTTGCAGATGGCGATGTATGAGGAAGCTCTGAGAGAGTTTCAAAAGGAAAAGGATATTACAGGACGCTCGGATCCGCTTGTAGAAACGTGGAGGGGAATTGCCTACGAGAGCTTGGGCAGAAGAGGTGAAGCACAGCAAGTGCTGGACGATTTGTTGGAACATGCGAAGAAAGCATATGTCCCGCCGCTCTTACTGGCAAATCTTTATTTTGCCCTTGGAGAGAAGGATGAAGGTTTTAAGTGGTTGGATAAGTCATATGAGGAACGCGATAGTACCCTCCTTGAAATAAAGGTAGATCCAGGACTTGACAGCGTGCGTTCAGACCCGAGGTTCACTGCCCTCCTGAAGAAGATGGGATTGGAAAAATGATTGGTAAAACCATATCACACTACAAAACCCTTGAAAAACTCGGTGGTGGGGGCATGGGGGTGGTGTATAAAGCTCTAGATACTAAGCTCAAACGCACGGTTGCCCTAAAGTTTCTGCCGTATGTTCTTTTTGTAGGTCTGACCACACAAGATTTGGGTAAGGGTGACGAAGATGGTTAATAAGACCTTTTCTCACTATAAAATTGTGAAAGATTTGGGTCGTGGAGGGATGGCAGAGGTCTATGAAGTAATCGACCTCAACACTCAGGAGCATATTGCCCTTAAAGTGCTTTTTCCCAATCTTTCATCTGATGAAATCGTACGAAAACGGTTTCTCAGAGAAGCCAAAGCAGGGATGGAGCTGGATCACCCAGGAATCGTCAAAGTGTATGAGGTCGGAGAAGAGAAGAAGCAATCCTTTATCGCGATGGAATTGGTGGAGGGAAAAACCCTGGATGAGGTGATACGAGAAGAGCCTCTTGATGTGGAGAGAATCATTAATATCGGAATCAAGGTTGCAGATGCACTTGCTGCTGCTCATAAAAAGATGATTATCCACCGTGATATCAAGCCAAGTAATATCATGGTGAGCAATGGGAAAATTAAGGTTATGGACTTTGGATTGGTGAGAATAATGGATGCTTCCACTTTGACTGAGAAGTATGAGATCGTCGGCACGCTCTTTTATATGTCTCCCCAGCAGGCTATAGGTACTCAGATTGATGAACGGAGTGACATCTTCTCGCTGGGGGTAGTACTGTATCAATTACTCACAGGTACCCTCCCCTTTGAGGGTGACAATCCAGGTGCGATTATCCATTCGATACTCCATTCTGATCCGCTGAGAATGGAGGAATTGAGAGAAGGAATATCTGTTGAGGTGGAGCAGGTTGTGTTCAAAGCTATTCAGAAGAAACCTCAGGAGCGGTATCAGAGTGCAGTGGAATTCAAATCGGATCTGGAAAGGGTGAGAGAGATTCTGAAAGGAAAGGCCCACACGCTCATTGCCACTGAGGAGGTATTTGAGGAGCGAGCTCGAGGAGTCTACTCTGTTCTTGTGGGAAGGGAACGAGAGTTAGAGATTCTGGAGGACCATTTAGAACGGATGCTGAAAGGGGAGGGTTCAACGATCTTGGTGAGAGGAGAGGTAGGGATTGGCAAGTCTCGGCTTGTGTGGGAACTGGGGAGGAAAGCGAAAAGAGAGAAGGCCCGGTATTTTTTAGGTAGATGTGTCTTCGGAAAGGAAGAACTCCCTTACCAACCTATTCTTGAGGTCATTCGCTCCTATCTTGAACTCAAAGGAGTGAGAGATACTGAGAGGCTCGGTGATTTCATCGAACATAAGGCTCCCCATCTCACAGATAGGATGGGAGTTATCCAAACGTTTCTTTTTATGAAGGGAGAGAAGGAACCGTCATTGATCAACAAAGAGCAACTTTGGGATACAGCTACTGAGCTCGTGAAAGCGATGTCTCAGGACAAACCCATACTGCTTCATCTTGACGATCTCCAATGGGCTGATCTCCCTACACTGAATCTCCTCAGCTACCTTTCGGCAAACACAGGAGGGGAGAGGATACTGATTGCAGGTACTTACAGGCCGGAAGAGTTAATTGAAGAGTTTGAAGAAAAGCCTCATCCTCTTCTCTCAGTGCTGAAGAGAATGAGAAAAGAAGGGCTCTATAAAGAGATCAACCTGGAAAGGCTGGATGAAGAAGGAACTCAGAGTGTGATATCCTCAGTCTTCCCGGGATCTGATTTCCCTGAGAGCTTTGCCCATTTAATTTATGAGGAGACTGAGGGGAATCCCCTCTTTATCCTGGAAGTGTTGAAACTACTTCGAGATGAGGGAGTGATCAGTCAGGAAGACGGAGAATGGAGGCTGAGCAGCAAAATTAGCAGGGTAGCCATTCCCGAGAAGGTGAACGAGGTGATCATGGATCGGTTGAGGAGTTTGAATCGAGAGGAGAGAGACGTTGTAGATGTTGCCTCGGTGGAGGGGGACTTTTTTCAATCTGACACTCTCTGTCATTGTTTGAGACTCCCTCGGATGAAGGTACTTCGCAACCTACAGGATTTAGAGTATTTCCATCATCTCATCCATGCCTCAGAGAGGGAGTACCATTTTGACCATGGTAAGATCAGGGAAGTCGCATACGGCAATCTGATCCCGGAGCTGAAGAGAGAATATCACAGACTGATCGGAGAGTATTTCAGGGAGAATTACGGAGAAGCGGAAGAATACGCAGGAAAGATTACGCATCACCTGCTCGAAGCGGATGAAAGAAGAGAAGCCCTCCCCTATTTCATCAAGGCAGGAGAGCATGCGAAGAAGCTTTTTGCTAATGAAGAGGCAATCGGATATTTCGATAAGGGCATCGAACTGGTGGACGAACACCTTGAGCAGCATCCCACCCCAGATCTCCAGCGCACAAAGCTCACTCTGCTCAAGGGTAGGGCTGAGGTGAAAAAATTAATTGGTTACTATGATGACGCTCGAAAGGACTATGAGGGTATGGAGAGGCTTGCCCAAAGATTAGAAGACCAAAAAGAGCGGGCCCATGGGATGACAGAAATTGGGGAAACATACAGGAGAAAGGATGACTACAAAATGGCACTCAGCCACTACGAGCAAGCCCTGAGAATTCAGAGGCAGATCGGAGACAAACGAGGTGAGGGCTCTACCCTAATTGGAATCGGAGGCATTCACTATAACCAAAATGACTACGATACGGCTCTCAGTTACTTCGAGCAGTCCTTGCAGATTCAGAGGGGGCTTGGGAACAAGTTGGGTGAGGGCAATGCCCTCAATGGTATCGGAAACGTCCACTATAACTGTGGTAACTATGAGAGGGCCCTCAGTTACTTCGAGCAGTCCTTGCAGATTCAGAGGGGGCTTGGGAACAAGTTGGGTGAGGGCAATGCCCTCAATAATATTGGCAACGTCCATGTGGACCGTGGAGACTACGAGCTAGCACTCAGCTCCTACGAACAATCCCTGAGGATTAAGAGGCAGATTGGGAACAAGCTGGGTGAGGCTAATGTCCTCAATAATATTGGTAATGTCTACCTGGGTCGCGGGGGCTATGCTGCATCACTCAGCTCCTACGAGCAATCCTTGGGCATTCAGAGACAAATTGGGAACAAGCTGGGTGAGAGTGATGCCCTCAATAATATCGGCAACATCTATTGGAACCGTGGAGACTACGAGATGTCGCTCAGCTATTACGAGCAGTCCTTGGGAATCCGGAGGCAGATTGGGGATAAGAGAGGACAATGGGAATCGCAGCACTATCTGTGCAAGCTTTGGTTGGATGCAGGTGACCAAAAGAAGGCATTAGAAAGACTTGAAGAGGCTGGACGGATAGCTGAGGCAATTGGTATAACAAAAATGAGTGCATGGTCTCACATTGATACAGGTCAGGCGAAATTCCTCAGGAGTTTCTATGAAGATGCTCATTTGGATATTCAAAAGGGTTTGGAAATAGCTAGGGAGATGAAGGAAATAGATGCAATTATCGAAGGACTTGTAGTTGCTGCCAAGTTGGAAATTGCAAGAAGAAACGATCTTAAGGCCAGCCAGTATGCAGAGGAAGCGCTCAGTCTGGCTATGGATAAGGGAAGGAAGTTTGACATAGCTCAGGCGCATCTCCTACTTGCCTGCATTAGTTTATCAAAGGGAGATCTACACAAAGCAGAATCCCATGCCAGCAAGGCCAAGAAGATTGCTGAGGTCAGTGGGATGAAGAAGCTTCTCTGGCAGGCACATCATTGGCTTGGCAGGGTTTTCTTGAAGAAGAAAAACAATTCTCTAGCACAAGAGGAATTAAGAAAGGCTGACCAAGTGGTCAACAGGATCTCATCTAAGCTCAGTGAAGAGTTGAGAGAAACATACCTTGCAAAAAAAGAGATCAAAGAAATTTACAAAGATCTGAATATCATCAAGAAAAGCAAAGCTAAGCGCGGGAGGAGTCGTGAAAAAATTTAGTACTAATTCTAGACAAACTCAAGGTAATGACTCAGAGTTCACCCTCTCTCATGATAGATTGATGGCTCTTTTCCTGGTTAGCCAACGAATCAATCAGATTAGTGAGTTACAGAAACTGCTTGATGAAATTCTCCATTCCGCTATTACAAGTATTGGTGCTGAGAGAGCAATGATTATTCTCACCGATGAATCAGGCGAAAGCTATTGCACTGTAGCTTCTGAATCACTTAAGGATAAGGATATTACATTCAGCACCAGCATTGTTCACGAGACCCTAAAGAGAAAGAAGACCCTTCTAAGTGCTGACCTACGGTCTGACTCGCGATTCAAAAATGCCAAAAGTGTGAAGGGACTTCACATTCTCTCTTTCATCTCCGTTCCCCTCATTGTACTAGGCCTGAATAGAGCCCTGGGTACCCTATACGTCGACCAACGAATATACGTAAAGTCTTTTACTCGGGAAGATGCCGCCTTTCTTGAGGCTTTCGCTAACCTGGCTGCCATTGCCATCAACAATGCTAACTTGTTGGACCAGTTAGTAGGTGAGAATATAGAACTGCGTCAGGAAGTGCGAAAGAAATATGAATTTCCCAGAGTAATCGGCCAGAGCAAAGCTATGCAAAAGATCCTTCGGGAGATGAGGCAGATCCTGAATGATGATTGCACAGTCCTGATCACCGGGGAGTCTGGGAGTGGTAAGGAAGTGATCGCCAAGGCGATCCATTATAATGGTGATAGAAAGGAGAAGCCATTCCTTGCCATCAACTGTGGAGCATTACCCGAGACACTCTTAGAGGCTGAACTTTTCGGCAGTGTCAGGGGGGCTTTTACAGGTGCCATAGATAAGCAAGGGTTGTTTCAGGCTGCGGGTGGTGGTACACTCTTTTTGGATGAGATTCATCACACGAGTGAAGCAATGCAAATCAAGCTGCTTCGGGTTCTACAGGAGAAAGAAATCAGGAGAGTTGGAGGAACAAAAACTATCAAGGTCAATGTTCGATTGATCTGTGCGACCAACGAAGACCTACGAACTACAATCCAGGAAGGACGTTTCCGTCAGGATTTTTACTATCGGATCAATGTGGTTACGATAGACGTACCAGCTCTACGGGATCGGAAAGAAGATATTCCAGTTTTGGCACATTATTTTTTGAAAAAGTATACTGAAGAGAAAGGAAAGCATTTTCAGAGGTTCGATAAGAGAGCATTAGAGGCATTGTTGAACTACAATTGGGCTGAAAATAATGTAAGAGAATTAGAAAATGAAATCGAACGCGCGATTATCTTTGCAAAGGATGGAAAAACAATTAAGCTCAAGGACTTGTCAGAAAAGCTGAGAAGTGGAGTGCCTGCTGCCAAAGAGACACTTGACCTCCTCACTGATGAGGAGGGAGTACCATTAACCTATGAAGAATTCGAGAAGAAATACATCCGCTCCATACTTACTCAAGTGGCTGGCAACAAAGCTAAAGCAGCCAAGATCATGGGCATCCCTCGCTCAACACTCAGAGGGAAGATGAAAAAGTTAGATTTGGGTGAATAATGGCTACTGAAAAGTTCTCTGGTCATATTTGACCATCAAAAGTAAACCCTTGTAAATAAAAAACTTACTCCAATACTATAGATTTAAGAGGGCATATTTGGCCTTTTTTCTTTTTTTCTAACTCTACTAGGATAAATCCCATTTACCATAATACTCTGTAATACAACAACTTATATAGAATCAACTGCAATGGCATGATTCTTGTATTAAACTAATTGTGATGAGAATGAATTGGAAAGAGAGAACGGAAAGAAGTAAGTATAATTTAAATCAAAAAAGAGGAGGAGTAAAAATGGAAAATGTAATAGTACTTGAAAGAACATTAGAGGAAGTATCGATTGAATTGGGAAAAACCAGGGATGAAAAGAACTGCAGTCCAGAAAAAGGCTCAAGAATGGTAGCAACTCAAAAGAAGAAGAAGAGCAGCAGAGTGAAATTTTACAGACAAGAACCATATCCTATAGCTAATGGACTCTTAATAGGGTTTTAGGATGAATAATAAACTCTGAAAATTGATTACGAGTAAATTGTAAAAGGGGAGTGATATTTTTCGCATCACCCCCCTTTTTACTTGTGTCAAATTTATAAAGACCTTCACTTGACCTCTTGACCCCTCGAATCCTCAAGTCCTTGTTAATTTCCTTTTGCATCCTTTGCATTGCCACAAACTTAAGGAATTCAACACAGAGATACAAAGTTCACAGAGAAAAATAAAGAAGAATTTATTATTTTTTTACTATTCGTTATTCTTTGTGCTCTTTACAAGAACTCTTTTCTTTACATGTGAGAAAAAATAGGGATAGAAAAGACAAAATATAAGATTGACAGGAATATTTTTTCTTTTATAATGCCGAGAAAGGAGGTAATATGTTAGTACCGAAAATTGATGAGGAAATATGTATTGGGTGTGAGCTCTGTGTAACTGTATGTCCTGAGGTTTTCGAAATGGGAGACGACGATAAAGCCTACGTTAAGGATCCCGAGGGTTGCGACACCTGTGATTGCGAAGAAGCAGCTGATTCCTGCCCTGTAGATGCTATTACTTTAGAGGAAGAATAGAAGAGCAAAGCTGTTTGCTTTTTAGCGAGAGTAGCATTATAGCCGAGAAAAAAATAGCCCCATTTGGTTCGTGGAAATCACCGATTACAGCGGATATTATTGTAAAGCAGTCTATCCGATTAAGAGAGATTGTACTCGATGGTGAAGATACCTACTGGATTGAAGGTCGCCCTTCCGAGGGTGGACGGAATGTAATTGTGCGCATGAGCCCTGATGGTAAGAGGAATGACCTTATTTCGTCTTCGTTCAATGCCCGAACCAGAGTGCACGAATATGGGGGAGGTTCCTTCACTGTTAAAGACAGAGTTCTTTATTTCTCAAACTTTGAAGACCAGCGTTTATATAGAAAGTTGCCCGGTAAAAATCCCGAACCAATCACTCCCAAAGGTGACTTACGATATGCAGATGGTGTTATAGATGATAGGCGAAAACGTCTAATCTGTGTCAGAGAAGATCACAGAAGTGAGGTGAGTGACCCGATTAATACACTTGTAAGCATCAGTTTTGATGGTGAGAATGAAGGTAAGGTGCTCGTCAGCGGGAATGACTTCTATTCATCACCCAGGCAGAGTCCTGATGGCAAACACCTCACATGGCTTACCTGGAACCATCCTAATATGCCCTGGGATGGGACGGAACTCTGGCTTGGGGAGGTAAGAAAGGATGGCTCAATCGGGAATCGTAAGAAGGTGGCAGGCGGAATCAATGAATCAATCTTCCAGCCAGAGTGGTCTCCCGATGGAACTTTATACTTTATTTCAGATCAGAGTGGCTACTGGAATTTGTACCGCTTGAGAGATGGAGAGAGCGAGCATATTGTTGAGATGGACGCAGAGTTCGGAGTCCCACAATGGGGCTTTGGATTATCTGCCTACGGGTTTATTTCAAAAGATCAAGTTATATGTACTTATTCAGAGGGGGGAATCTGGCACCTGGCGATGCTTGATTTAAAGAAGGAGAGGCTTGAGTCAGTAGAAGTTCCATATTCAGATATTACTTTTCTCAAGGTTGGAGATGGTCGTGTCGTTTTCCGTGGTGGCTCGCCAACTGAACTTACGTCTATTGTCAGACTTGATATAGAGACGGGGCAGATAGAGGTGTTAAAACGCTCAAGCGAGGTATCGATAGACTCTGGATATTTATCTATACCGGAAGAGGTAGGGTTTCCGACTGAGGCCGGTTTGAAAGCGCACGGTTTCTACTATGCCCCCAAGAATAAGGATTATATATCTCCAGACGGAGAACTCCCACCCCTGATTGTTATCAGTCATGGTGGCCCTACATCATCCACCTCCAGCACCTTAAGTCTTAGTATACAGTACTGGACGAGTCGGGGTTTTGCGGTGTTTGATGTAAACTATGGAGGTAGTACAGGATATGGGCGCGCATATAGGGAGCGGCTTAAAGGTAGGTGGGGTGTTGTTGATGTTGAAGATTGCGTGAATGGTGCACGATATCTCGCAAAAAGTGGAAAAGTGGATAAAGACCGACTCATTATTCGTGGTGGGAGCGCAGGTGGGTATACGACACTCTCGGCGCTTACCCTTCAAAGTCTCTTCAAAGCAGGTGCCAGTTACTATGGTGTGAGTGATTTAGAGGCGCTCGCCAGGGAGACCCATAAGTTCGAATCACGGTATCTGGATGGATTAATAGGACCTTATCCAGAGGAAAGAGAAATTTATCGTGAGCGTTCACCTATCAATTTTACCGAGCGACTCTCATCTCCTGTAATCTTCTTCCAGGGACTTGAGGATAAGGTTGTTTCACCAAGTCAGGCTGAGTTAATGGTAGATGCACTCCGAAAGAAAGGAATACCAGTGGCTTACATTACTTTTGCCCACGAGCAACACGGTTTTAGATGCGCAGAGAATATTAAACGTTCTTTAGAAGCCGAGCTTTATTTCTACTCACGGGTGTTTGGATTTGAACTTGCCGATAAAGTGGAACCGGTAGAGATTGAGAATTTATAGAGAGAAAAGGAGGTAGAAATGACTAATAACTTCACTCATTTTATAAAAAACATGACGACAATTCTGGTCGAGAATGGCCCTGAATTACTAATCACTCTTCTTGGCTTAATTGTTCTCCACTTCATTATCCGGAGAGTTATGAAGAAGTTTGCCCGCCTGATAATAATCAAGGTGTCAAAGAAGGTAGGGATGACTACAGAACAGGAGAAGAGGATTACGACAATCAATGCTCTTTTTACCCGCGTTGCTTTTATTTTGTTATGGGGGATAGGTATTATTATCATTCTTGGTGAATTAAATATCAATATTGCTCCTATTCTTACAGGCTTGGGTATATTTGGATTGGCATTGAGTTTTGGAGCTCAAAGTCTCGTTAAGGATTTAATAGCTGGTATCTTTATTTTGATTGAGAATCAGATAAGGGTAGGAGATGTAGCGGTTATCAATGGGACCGGTGGTCTGGTAGAATCTATAGACTTACGAACAATTGTCTTGAGAGGCACTGAAGGAACTGTTCATGTCTTCCCAAATGGATTGATTAGAACACTATCTAATACGACAAAGGATTGGTCTGCCTGTGTGCTGGATATTAGCGTTGCTTATAAAGAAGATCCGGAGAAAGCAATGGAGATTATGAAAGAGGTGGATGAGGATTTGCGAAGAGATAAAGAATTTGGTCGGTATATACTAAAGCCTATAGAGATATTCGGTATTGAAAAGCTTTCCAAATCCTCTATGGTTATAAGGGTTCGTATTGAAACGCAGCCGCTCAAGCAGTGGACGATAGCCAGAGAATATCGGCTTCGGCTCAAAAAAGCCTTTGATGAACAGGGTGTTGAGATTACTTAACTTGCCTTTCAACTTGAAGATTTGTTTACCACGGAGTTCGCAGAGGCTACAGAAAAAAACACAGTAAGGATAAGGGGACACATCTATGCCTGTTTTCTTTCATTGCTTGTTGGATTCATCATAAGGAAAGAGATTAAGTATATGGAAGTAAATATGCCATACGAGGAAGTAACTGACGAATTAAAGGATTTAAGGATAGAATGGATAGAAATAAACAAGAAGAGATTTCTCCTAAGGGATGAATTAAAGGAGTGGCAAAGAAAACTCTTCAAGGGATTAAGGGTCACTATTCCTCCCTCTGTTCTGGAAACATCTTGATATAATCCTATTTATTGATAAAATGTAGTGAACGCGTGAAGTCCTAAAATAGGCTTATCTTATTGATATACAAAATATTACTAAAAACAAACTGTCAAAGTTGAGTTAAAGAACACGATAAGAGGTGAGAGAAGCGAGTGGTAATTTCAACGGCTTTCGGAAATTGACCGTTTCTCTTCGTGTGACAAGTCCGAATGGCTGATGGAAATATGACATTTATTGTAGTACAATAAGTAACATATTACGTAGTAATAACAGCAGTATCACTGAAATTCTCTACTACCTCTGGCTTTTATAAACTGTCCAACCATCAATGGTATAAGACTCATCGCAATTACTATAATCCAGCCCTTCATCCCGGGATTAACCAACTTGAGCACATCCGAAAGAACCGGAACATAGAGCGCAACCAGGAGCAATCCTATACATATAAATAGTGCTCCCCAGATAAAGGGATTCCGGGTGATGCTGTTACGAAGGAAATTAGAACCTCGATCGCGCATATTAAAAACATGCCATAATTGCGTAAATGCCAGGGTGAGAAATGAAACGGAAACAGCCTGTCTTTCTCCCATCCCGAGCCATTTAAGTGCCAGTATAAGGGCTCCAAATACCGAAATAGTCATCAGAAAACCATATCTGCCTACATCGAGCCAGTGGCGACGAGCAAGAATTGGTTCCCCGGGATCCTGGGGTGGTTGCTTCATTACATTCCTGTCTCCCTCCCCAACCCCGAGTGCGAGCGCTGGAAACACATCGCTGACAAGGTTTAGAAAAAGAATTTGTAATGGGAGAATTGGTAACGGCAGATTCACTATCGTTGCTGAGGTAACAACCATAATTTCACTGACATTACATGAAATTAGATAGAGGACGAATTTTCGAATATTGTTAAATATAACGCGTCCCTGTTCAATAGCAGCAACGATTGTAGGGAATGAGTCATCTTTAAGAACCATATCAGCAGCCTCGCGTGCCACCTCTGTTCCCCTCTGTCCCATGGCAATGCCAATATCAGCTTCCTTGAGAGCCGGTGCATCGTTCACTCCGTCACCGGTCATAGCAACGATAGCCCCGTTCTTTTGATATAGATCGATAAGGTTGAGTTTTTGCCTTGGGCTCACCCGCGCGAAAATAGGAACCTGTAGAATTTTCTGTTTTTCTTCTTCAGATAATTCATCGGGATTTTTGAGGTCTTTTCCATGAATCACATCAATCTCATTTTTATCGGCCAGACCTACATCAGAGCCAATATTGCTTGCTGTAACAGCCTGGTCACCCGTCACCATAACCACCTTTATACCTGCATCCTGACACAATTCGATGGCCTTACGCACATCCTCGCGCGGAGGGTCCTCCAGTCCAATAAGAGCCAGAAGGGTTAGATGCTTATAGGGTTCGGAATCAATGGAATCTGCAATCTTTGTAGCGATGGCAACAACACGGAGACCTTTTTCAGCCATTTGGTTGTTTTTGTTTAGCCATTCCTTTCGTTTTTCATCGCTCATTTCCCTTTCCCCTTCTTCAGTAAGGATGTGGGAAGATGAATTTAGTATATACTCAGGAGCACCCTTCACGGCAACGAGGTATCTATCGTTATCTTTGTGAAATGTAGCCATCATTTTAACATCTGAATCGAATGCCTCTTCACGAACCTCTGGCAAATTCCGAGTAAGTTCTTCCCTATAGAGTCCTGTTTTGACTCCTGCTATTAGAAGAGCTCCTTCCATTGGGTCTCCAACTACTTTGCTCTCCTCATTCAATTCTTTCGATTCTAAGGAAGCATTATTGCAGAGGATACTAATCCCCAATGCCTTTCGTAAAATCTTATTTTTCAGTGGAGCAACAGGTTCGTCATCCCTTGTGAATGCCTCTTCATGAACCTCTATATCACCTGAGTCAAGAGCAATCAAGGCGACCGTCATTCGGTTTTCAGTCAACGTGCCAGTTTTATCCGTAAAGATGACATTCGTAGCGCCCAGGGTTTCCACTGCCGAGAGTTGACTTATCAATGCATTACGTCGGGCCATACGCAACATTCCACGTGCCAAAGCAATTGTAGCCACAATAGGTAGGCCTTCAGGTATAGCTGCAACCGCAAGAGCAATAGATGTCTCAATCATCAGAAATGCCCCTTTTCCAACAAGAATTCCTGCGGTAGCCACAAATGCTGCTATGATTAAAGTAGCTACGATAAGTTTATGACCCAGTTGGTTAAGACGTTTTTCCAGGGGTGTGATTTCTTCCTCTGCTTCCTCTACGAGAGAAGATATTTGTCCCAGCTCTGTTTCCATTCCCGTTGTTATAACGATACCTTCACAGGAACCTCGAGTTACGGCAGTTCCTTTGTAAAGCATATCTGCTCTTTCAGCCAGAGGGGTATCTACATCAAGTGTTTCTACGGATTTACTGACAGGTAAGGATTCACCCGTAAGTGCTGACTCATCCGCCTGGAGTTTTGACGATGTGAGCAGGCGGATATCGGCATTAACAATATCTCCACCCTCCAGTACAACGATGTCTCCGGGAATTAGTCCTTCGGCAGGTATTTCCTGGATTTCGCCATCTCTGCGAACCCTTACACTAACACTTCCCAATCGTCGTAAGCCCTCCATAGAGCGAACAGCTTTCAATTCCGTGAAAAACCCAATAGTTGCATTAATCATGATTACCACTACAATTGCTATACCTTCTATGAAATCTCCAAAGAAGAATGAAACCAGAGCAGCAACAACTAAAAGTGCAACGATGAGACCTTTGAACTGTTCGAAAAGGATTTTCCAGGAACTCTTTCTCTTCGTTTCACGGAGACGGTTTGGCCCATATTGTTTAAGCCTTCTTTTTGCTTCTTGAGTAGCAAGCCCTGTATCTTGCGAAACACAGAGTTCCTGAATGAGTTCCTCTCCGGGATAAGCCCACGGGCTTTTTAAAATCCTTTTCATGTTAACATCTGTATAGTAGAAGAAACCAAAAGTCAAGTTATACTTTTAACCTCAGGCTCGGTACTTGACCCCAGTGAAATAGTTACACATTTCACGAGGCAGGCAGTGTGACGTTATCGGGCTTGATATATCACGTCCTTACGGGGAGTGCAACAATTTGCGCTACTCCAATTTCGCGACTCACGAAGTCGCTCCTACATTTGGCAATCGCGGGCAGAAGCCCGCTTCCACAATAGGAAAGGTATGCCTTTTCCCTATATAGAGATGTGAACGCGAGGTTCTCCAATATCCAGATACTGGAGTAGCAGAGCTTGCTCTGCGTTTTTGTAAAATAGCTGAAAGATGTTAGCTGGTTTCGGCCTTGCCTTGTGATTATTTTAGAACGTACTCAGCCTTGGTATCGTCCACCCATCCACCTTCTCCAGAATATAGTTGGATGAGCCACCAGCCATTGCTCTCTCTGATAACAGAACCCTCCTCTGCCTCGTCTATCCTCATAAGTTCCTTGAATTGGTCCCCGGGTCCACTATAAGCGGTTGTAGACTGGGTTACGACGACCCACCCTGATTGAACCCTGCCAAACCATACACTAAAACCGATAAGGGAGAATATAAAGATAACACCAGATAATATAAGGAGAGGATTGGTCGGAAATCGCAGGGTGCGGACCAACTGGATCAGTCGGATTGAAAGAAGGATAACAAGCAGTGTAAACGAGAAGATAAGGAGATAAGCGAAGGTTCTTAAGGATATCCGATCAACAACGAAAGCGAGGGACGAGATAAACGGATTGGGATTCTTCTTATGGGTTGCGAAGAGGGATATATTGTGTCGTATATTTGGATCCCCTGGTGCTAAAAACCAGGCTCTTCTGTAATTAAGCAGGGCTTTGCCGTATTCTCCCATTCGGTAATAACAATTCCCAATATTAAGATAGAGGTTTGGATTGGATATTCCCTCATTAATAAATTGATTGTATTCTTCTAATGCCTTTTCGTATAATCCCTGTTTGTAAAACTCCTCAGCTTGATTAGTATTCCCCAATAATAGAATAAAACTAATGTAGATCACGAATCAACCCCTTTAATTTAGCAATGTCCTCTTCCATCTCCTGTTTTCCGAGTAACCCTGCTGCAAAGCGCACCTCTTCACTTCTTTTAAGTAGTCTATCTATTTCTGAGAGAGCGCCCTGTTGGATTTTTCTATTTTTTAATTCCTTTAATAAATCATCCTTTGATAGACTGAATGCCTCTATCCCAAATCTCAACCTGAGGAATCTAAGGAGCAATCGACTCAATTCCTGATAGAAGAGTTTTACTCTATCCTGTTCAACCACCTTCTTGAGCCCCTGAAATCCTCTCTGGAGTTCAGCCGGAATAGCCTTTATCCTGGCATAATCTGAATCCTTCATTATTTTCCTTCTCTCCCATACATAGTATCCTGAACCTATTAGAATAATTAATGGTAGTAATAGCCAGAGAACGAAAAAACGAGGCAACAGAGTATAGGATTTCTTATCTACTGGCATAATAAAGGCAATATCCTCTCCTCTTATCTTCAGTGTATCTCCTTTTATTAATCCTGACTTAACACGGATTGTGAATGGACCAACGCTCTTTGTAACAAAGCTTTTTTTCTCCGGATTAAAGTACGACCATTTGATTTCTGGTACTTTGAGGATTCCTGATTCTTCGCAAGTTAGGAGATACGTGAATATCCTTTCTCCCTGTATCATGTTTCCCTTTATCTGTGTTTTTTCTTCTGATTCAGGTCTAAATGTGTTTATCCTCCTCATTTTTGGAAGTTCTGGCGGAGAAAGGAAGTTGAGATTCCCTTTTCCGCTGATATTTATTCGCAAGGGGAAAGGAGTTCCAGCTACTATGTTCATAGAATCCAGTTCAGCACTCATTCTAAAGGTTCCCACTCCATCTATAAAATATTCAGGTCTTTCTTTAGGAAAGGGTTTCACCTTTATTCTCTTAAGAGGGGATGCAATCCTATTTCTCTCTCCAAAGAAGGAGAATATATCTCCTCTTAATTCTACATTCATCTCCATTGGTTTGATCTCTATCTCTCCTGATTCAAGGGGGAATAGGAGAACCTGCTTTAATAATGCCTCTGAATATGTAATGCCGTTTTTAACCGTTCTCTTAAAGTCGAGACGTTTTGGAGATTGTATCTCTTCTACCCATACACCTTGATAAGAGGGAAGAGATATGAGGTCAACATCAGCAAGGTTGACCCTTGAGTAGAGTTTAAAGGTTACAAGCACACCCTCACCCGGATAAACATTTGCATCTGATATAGAACAATCAATGAATATTGGTGATGTAGTTGTGATACTACTCTTTCTTTCTTCTCTCTTGATATCATTTATTTGTTGTTGGGAAGCCTCTACTACCTGTATTTTTATAGGGTCGGTCTTGTATTCCTTTCCTTTATATTTAAGGGTAAAAGGTGGAATGGTAAATTCTCCCTTCTTTCTTGCTAACATTCTATATTCATAGTTTATGGTTGTGGATTTTGACACCTTGCCATTTATAAACTGGATCTGGGATGAATGAGAACTGGAGCGACCGATAATATCTACCTTATCCATTTCAGGAGGGATAGGATCATTTAAGCCTGAAATGTTTTCACCTGAAGCACTAACCGTTACAATAAAGGATTCACCAACGGAGACAGTGGTTCTATCAACAAATGCTGTGAAAGTAAAAGAGAGTAACAATAAAATTACCATCTACCAGCCTTCTTCTTTTTTCCTCCTGCTTGCTTCTTTAGAGCCTTTTTCATTATTTCCTTTTGTTCGGATTGTAGGGCTCTGTTAATCTTGTTCTGATGTGGTGGTTGTTGCTGCTGTTGTTCTTTTTCCTGCTCTTTTTTATCCTCTTTATCCTTATCATCTTTATTCTTATCTTTATCCTGCTCTTTTAGCATAATCTTTGCAATTTCTAAATTTCTCTTCGCTCGTTCATCGCAAGGCTTCAAAATCAGTGCCTTTTTATAGGCATTGATAGCCTCCTTAAATTGTTTTACCTCCATAAAGGTGTTGCCAAGATTATAAAGGCTTTTTTCTCTTAAGTCCTCATCCTTTGCTTGCGAGAGTCTGATAAATCCATCGGCTGCTTCTCTGAAACGGTTCAACTTGTAGGCACAATCAGAAAGATTGAATTTTATCCTCTTGTTGTCAGGAGCAAGGATAGAGGCTTTCTTATATAATTCATAAGCCTTTTCGTATTCACCTTTTTCATATAATTTATTAGCCCTGTTCATTAATGGTGAAATATTAATTGAAAGCAGTAGAAGGAATATCATTATTCTCTTCCTGTTTTAATAAAGATTCCAGCCAATAAGAAGATAAGTGAACCCATTAAAAAGAATATAAACTTTTCCTTGAGATGGGAAACCCTCTCTCTCCCAAATTCACCCTTTCTTAGTCCCTTGAATAATCTAACCAGAAGGCCCAGTTCTACTCCTTCTCCCTGAAGGAATGCTCCGTCCCCTGCATTTGCTATCATCTTCAGTATATCATCATTGATAATGGATATATGGGTTTTTCCGTTCTTATCCTTGAGGTATTCAACAAATTTCCCTGTGGAATCAAAGGATGGAATCGGTGCTCCTTCTTTTGTTCCTGCGCTGATTGTGAAGACCTTGATGCCTTTTTTTCGAACCTCCAGTGCTTCTACTCTTGGGTCCCCTTTAGTATTTTCTCCATCAGAGACAATAATTATAATGCAGGAACCGCTCATCTTATCAGAAAAGAGTTCGCTGGATTTTCTTATAGCTTCTCCAATATCAGTTCCCTCGGATGGAATGATATCGGGCTCAATTAAGTCAATGAAGAGACCAAAGGTGTTCTTATCCAGGGTAAGAGGACATAGGAGATATGCTTCACCAGAGAAGGCAACGAGACCTACACGACTCCCTGGGAGTTCATTTAATGCTCCCCTTATTGACCTTTTTGCTCTTTCTAACCTGTTGGGTTGAACATCCTCTGCAAGCATACTACTTGACGCATCTAGTGCGAATACAATATTATAGCCCCTTGCTTCTGTGATACTTATTTCCCTTCCCCAGCGAGGTCTTGCAGATGCAAGGATGAGAAAAACAAAAGAGAACAATAGAAAAATATATCTCCATTGAACTCTTTTATCATCTTGTTTCCATATGACTTTTTCAAGATGTGGATCTGCAATTGAACTTCGTACTTTATTATTCCTCTTTTTTCTATAGAATAAAATAAGGGTAACTATAGGAACAAACCAGAGTAGGTAGAGATAATAAGGATTGGCCCAGTTCACGGTATCCTCCTGCTTATTACGGGTTCTAAGAAGAATATAATGAAGAGAAAGAGGGCGGGGATTAATGTCCAGTGCACCCTTTCTTTATATTTCACTATTCTCTCCACCTCAAAGGTTGTTGGTTCCATTTTATCTATTCTATCATATATATCCTCTAATGCTTTTGGGGATGTGGCACGGAAATATTCACCGTTAGTCTTATCAGCAATCCTTCTCAACTGGTCCTCGTTTAATTCGAAATCAGCCATAACATGTCGGGTTATCCCAAAAACAGTCTGCATCGGAAAGGGAACCTTGCCCCTCTTCCCAACACCTATGGTATATATCTTTATATTTGCTTCATTTGCCATAGATGATGCACTCTCCGGGTCTACCTTACCTGCGTTGTTCCTACCATCGGTCAGGAGTATCATTACCTTATTCTTTGCCTTTGATTGGGAAAGTAGGAGCGTCCCATAGGATATGCCCATACCTATTGCGGTCCCATCATCTAATAGTCCGAAGTCCATTTTATTAATGAGTTCCTGTATAACTCTATGGTCAAGGGTAAGGGGTGCCTGTATGAGTCCGTCCCTTGCAAATACAACCAATCCAATCCTATCTCCTTCTCTCTTTTCAATAAAATCTACTGCGAGTTTTTTTGCAACCGTTAAGCGGTTTTTTGGCTTGAAATCCTCTGCTTTCATAGAACCAGATATATCAAGGACGAGAACAATATCTATTCCTTCTTTTTTTACTTGCTGATATTCATAGCCTCTCTGGGGTCTGGCAAGGGAGATAAGGGTCAGGGCGAGTATTGTAAGGGTTAAATAATGGGGTAAATGTGTATAGAAATTAGAGAGTGGTTTTATTCCGAGCCAGTCGGTGTCAGAGTAAAGGAGTGATGCTTCCTTTCTTTTCTTTAAGAGAAAAAAGATCAGGCCAATAAGCAGTAAACCTAACAGGTAGAATGGATTATTGAAGTGTATCATTCTCTTTTTCTTCTATCTCTTTGATGATGGAACGAGCAGTGGCAAGGTCGCCTTCGAATTCTTCCCTGCTGGATCCCCTGTCTGCAAATTTTATCAGGTCCCAGTACGGGAATCTGTGAATAATTGGTTTTAGGTCGTTGAGATTTTCCTTCTTGAATAACCTCAATAATTCAGAGGTTGTGGTTTCTACTGCTGGAATTTTCTTACTCCTTTCTATATATCGGCGCATGGTATATGAGAGAGAGGTATATATTTTATTCCAGTCCCAATCATTCAGCCTTTTTTCCAGGAGGAAAAGGTTTTTCAAAGCCTCTTCTCCGGGTTCCATTTCTGGCTCTTTAATATATATCTCCTCTCTTTTTCTTCTCTTAATAAGGTAATAGGCAAGAAGACATAAAGGGATGACAAGTCCCCAGAGGAGATAATGCCAATTAAAGAATCCAAAAGGGTCCCAGATGGGGGATAACCCCTTGTTTTCAGGAGTAAGAACGGATCTAATGAAATAAGAAGCCTTTAAGGTATCTCCATCCATAAGGATTTTAAATTCCTGGTGTCCGGTTGAAAAGGAAGTGAAACAAACCATTGCCAGAGTATCCCCGCTCAATGTGAGGGTATCCAGGAGGGATATATTGGGAAATGAGTCAGGAATGATTATTGAAATAGAATCCTTTATTTCTCCCTTTATTGTAGCAATTAAAGGGTCACCAACTGTTGCCGTATCCCTGTTAATCTGGATCGAAGTAAGTGAAAGGATGAGGAGAACAATCAAGGCAATCTCCTTCTGAAGAAGCGATGAATTACTCCGACATAATCCTCACCCGATGTTATCTCTATTCTGTCCAGACCATTGGTTGTAAAAAATCTAAATAATTCTTCATCCCTTAATCTTCTTATTTCTTCGAATTTATCCTTTAGTTCTTTACCTTCGAACATCAAGACATTGCCCTTCTCTGCATCACGAAGCATCACCCTTCCCGGGAAGTTGGCTTCCCTCTCCAACGGATCGCGCACAACAATGGGAACAAGATCGAATTTCTTTGCCATTAGCGATAGGGGCATCTTTAGATGGTCAACCTCAAAGTTCTTACCAATAAAGTCTGATATAAGAAAGACAATGGAGCCATGACGAAGAACTCTCTGTGCAAACTGTATAGCAGGTACCGGATCAGTTCCTTTATTTTTTGGTTCAAACAGTAATATGTCGCGAATGAGATGGAGGGTATGCTTTCTTCCCTTATTTGGGGGTAGGTAGTGTTCTACATCATTAGAGAAAAGGATAAGGCCTACCTTATCATTGTTCTTTACAGCCGAAAAAGAAAGAAGGGCAGATATCCTTGCAATGAGGTCCTTTTTTTGTTCCCTCCTGCTGCCGAATTCTCCTGAACCGCTGATGTCTGCAAGGATAAAGAGGGTGAGTTCCCTCTCTTCTATGAATCTTTTGACAAATGGATGATTCATCCGAGCAGTTACATTCCAGTCGATAGTCCGAACATCATCTCCAGGGAAGTAATCCCTTACCTCATGAAACTCCATACCCTTTCCCTTGAAGGAACTCTTATATTCTCCACCAAAAATGGCATTTACAACCTTTTTGGATTGGATTTCTATCTCACGAACCTCTTTGAGGATTTCCCTTATTCGCTCTTCCATAAGATGAGGATCAGGGGATTTCTACTGTTTCCAATATCTCCTTGATTACATCCTCAGTGGTTATTCCTTCTGCTTCTGCCTCATAAGAGAGGATTATGCGGTGGCGGAGGATATCGTATACGAGAGCCTTTACATCCTCTGGAATAATGAATCCCCTTCTTTTTAGAAAGGCGTGTGCCCGTGCAGTCTCAAATAGATATATGGATGCTCGTGGAGATGCGCCATATCGTATATAGATATCCAGGTCATCCAGACCGTATTCAGAAGGCTTTCTTGTTGCAAAGACAATATCAAGGATATAATCCCGTATCTTTTCATCTGCGTGTATCTTGTGGAGAAATGACCTTATTTCCTCAAGGCCTTTAATCTGGATTATTGGATTTACTATAGGAAGTTCTTCTGCCGTCTGCTGTTCCATGATGCGTTTTTCTTCTTCTTTATCAGGATAGGATATCTTTACTTTGAGCATAAAACGGTCAACCTGTGCCTCTGGCAGAGGATATGTCCCTTCCTGTTCAATGGGGTTCTGGGTTGCCAGGACCAGAAAAGGTTCAGGTAGTTTATAGGTTTTATCCCCAATAGTTACCTGACGTTCCTGCATTGCCTCAAGGAGTGCACTCTGGACCTTTGGAGGTGCTCTATTTATTTCATCTGCAAGGATGAAGTTTGCGAACAATGGTCCTTTTTTGTGTGTGAATTTTCCTGTTTGCTGGCTGTATATTTCCGTTCCTGTTATGTCTGCAGGAAGGAGATCAGGAGTAAACTGGATTCTCTTAAAGGATGCGTTGATAGCCGATGCAAGGGCTTTAACCGAGTAGGTCTTTGCAAGACCGGGAACTCCTTCGATCAAAACATGTCCCCTGGTGAGAAGACCAATGAGCTGCCGTTCTATAACATATCTCTGGCCTATAATACATTTGCCGATCTCACTAAAGAATGATTCAATAAATGCGCTTTTCCTCTCAACCTCTTCATTCAATTTTTGGAGCTCTACCTCCATTCTACCTCCTTTACTTTTTACCAGGGAGACCCTCGTTTCCCTCCATTATAAATTTAAAAATGCCAAGCGTAAAATGTAAAATTAAACATCATCATTCTTTTTTATACAATTAGATAGATTAAATTAATTGCATTTCTTGTCAAGTCTTTTTGGTCAAAGGATTTGTTTTACTTTTAAATCTAACGAAGGAAAAGTATAACTTGGTTAATATTTCTTACGCCCTTTGCGAGAAAAAAGTTTCGGGTTCGATGAATCAAACCCCTACAAAACATTTTTTCTTTGCGTGCTTTGCGAGAAACAAAATCTTTATGAATCACACATCAAGGTTTTCTACAAACTCTGCATTCTGAAGTATAAATTCCCTCCTGGGTTCGACCTCAGTACCCATAAGGATATCAAATAATCTATCTGCTTCCACCGCATCCTCAACGGTTACCTGGAGAAGAACCCTCTTCTCGGGATCCATAGTTGTTTCCCAGAGTTGTGTGGGGTTCATTTCTCCCAGGCCTTTATACCGCTGGATTTTTGAGTTTTCGCCCAATCTCTTAGTAAATCTCTCCCTGTCCTTCTCTGAGTAGGCATATTCTATTGTAATTCCCTTCTTTATCCCGTATAAGGGAGGCTGTGCTATAAATAGATTTCCTCTGGAGATAATCTCCCTTGCGTAGCGGTAGAAATAGGTAAGAAGCAATGTTCTTATATGCGCACCATCTACATCTGCGTCTGTCATTATTATAATCTTATGGTAACGGAGATTTTTATAATTGAATTCTTCGTCACCAATCCCTGCCCCAAGCGATGATATAAGGGTGCGAATGGTCTCGTTGCTTAATATCTTATTCAATCGGCTCTTCTCAACATTAAGGATTTTACCCCTGAGGGGAAGAATAGCCTGAAATGTCCGATCCCTTCCTTGTTTTGCTGAACCCCCTGCAGAATCACCCTCTACGATGAATAATTCAGTTTCTTCAGGATTACCCGATGAACAGTCGGCAAGTTTACCGGGAAGGTTGGATGAATCCAGAGCACTCTTTCTTCTTGTTAAGTCTCTGGCTCTTTTTGCGGCCAAGCGGGACCGTGCCGCGGCCTCCGATTCCGTTATAATCTTCTTCGCAGCAGCCGGGTGTTCTTCGAGATATTGTGAGATTCCCTCGCCGACCACAGACTCTACCAGACCCTTTATCTCTATATCCCCTAATCTTGTTTTCGTCTGTCCCTCAAACTGGGGTTGGGGAAGATTTACGGATATCACTGCTGTAAGCCCTTCACGAATATCGTTCCCGATAAGTTTAGGTTCACTGGATTTTATGAGATTGTGCTCCTTTCCATATTGATTGATTGCCCGGGTAATAGCACTCTTAAATCCAGAGAGATGGGTCCCACCCTCGATTGTATTGATATTATTGGCATAGGAGAAGATATTCTCTGAATAAGAATCATTGAATTGTAGTGCAGCCTCTATTACACAATCATCGATTTTTTTGTGTATATATATGGGATGTTTGTGTATGGGCCTTTTATTCTTATCAAGATATTCAATGAACTCCTTTATCCCACCGTTATACTTGAATACCACTGTTTTGTTATCTGGCTCAAAGTTTAGTTTTATCCGTAAACCCTTATTAAGAAAAGCTAATTCCCTGAGTTTATTTGCAAGGATTTCATAACTGAACTGTATTTCACTGAAAATCTTCTCGTCCGGATAAAAAGAGGTCGTCGTTCCCGTGGTTTTTCTTTCTTTCCCTTTCTTTAGCTTAGATACGGGTTTCCCCCGCACATATTTTTGGCTCCAGAGATAACCATCCCTGGAAACCTGGACCTCCATCCAGGCGCTCAGGGCATTAACAACTGAAACCCCAACACCATGAAGCCCTCCAGAAACCTTATATGACTTATTGTCAAACTTTCCGCCTGCGTGAAGGGTAGTCATAACTACTTCAACTGCTGCCTTTTTCTCATCTAAATGCATATCAATTGGTATACCCCTGCCATTGTCATAAACAACAACTGAATTGTCTTTCTTAACTATAACTCCGATACGATCACAATATCCTACCATTGCCTCATCAATGGAATTATCAATCACCTCAAATACCAGATGATGTAATCCTCGCTCGGAAGTATCTCCTATATACATCGCCGGCCTTTTTCTAACACCTTCAAGATCCTTCAGTACTTTTATGCTGGAAGCATTATATTCACTCATTACTCCTCCTTTAAGTAAAATCGAATTTCCTTTATTACTTCCTTACCGAGCTCTTCATTCAATCTATTTTTTAACTTATCCTTTAAAAACGATAATTCATTTAGCCAGGCTGAGGAACTGACTTCTATTAGCAATTTATCTTCTCTAATACCTACTGGCCTTGCGTGCTTACTAATCACGGGAGAAAGAATCTCGTCCCAACGAGCAAGAAGTTCAATCGCTGTAAGGTTCTCTCCCAGTAAACTAGATGCCAGGAATTTCTTTATTATCTTTCTTAATGACCGGGGCTCCATTTCTATTCTCTATTCTATACATGTTAAAATTACCATCCCATCGAATGTCTTCTCTGGCTGTCGCAATTAAAACCTGCTCATATTCACTCATAAGCTTACTTAAAGAACCAATTCTTTCTTTGTCCAGTTCCCCTATTATTTCATCAAGAATAATAATAGGTTCTTCTCCTCTTACCTCAGTAAGTATCCTTGCCTGTGCCATCCTTAAAGACACTGTTAAAGCCCGTTTTGTGCCAAAGGAAGCAACCGTCTTTGCCGGATGATTATCGACCCAGAATACAATGTCATCGCGATGAGGCCCATAGAGAGTATAACCCCTCTCAATTTCCCTATCTCTCATTTTCCTTAGTTGCTCACCTAAATCGCTGTAATCTCCTCCCTCTTTGTATGATATCTTGAGTTCCTGTCCTGTTAGCGAATAAAATAATGGAATCGCATAATCAATTAGTTTGTTCACATGTTCTACTCTTGCCTTTATGATTGGGGATGCATAGCGAGATAATTGTTCTTCCCAGACTTCTACCGCACCTATCTCTCTTCCTGTCTTCACCTGGTTTAACCAACTATTCCGTTGTCTCCAGGCCCTGTTATACAAGGAAAGCATTTCTATATATGGTCTTCTATAAAGAGATATCCCTATGTCCATAAAACGGCGCCTTCTAGCAGGGGAACCATTCACTATATCAAGATCACCAGAGGTAAGTGCAATTACAGGAATCGTTCCAAATCCATCCCTTAAGCGTCTCTTTTTTACGCCATTTATAAAAACCTCCTTTTCGTCAGAATACCTCACCTTGACCTCTACGTCTCCATACTCCCCGGAAACAACGAAGAACGATTCCCCAAAATGGAGCAAATCCCTATCATCATATGTGCGGAATGAGCCAAATGTGGAAAGAAAATAAACTATCTCAACAAGATTCGTCTTACCCACACCGTTATCACCAAGAATCAAATTCCTCCCTGGCTCAAAATCGAGTTCTATCGCTTTAAAATTACGAAAATTCTTTACATACAAGCTTTTTAGATACATTCTACAATCGTAAATATACATTCAAACACCCAATTCGTCAAGAGATAACTTCTCTGTTTGCCTTTTATAAAATTTTTAATACCATTATCACTTAAGGCAACCGATGTAAGATGTTCTATAAATTTCTACAAACTATGCCCTTCGCCAGATTGATGTGCTTTGCGTATCTGTGAGAGGAACAATTGGTGAATGCTTATTGGGAAGTAGAACTTGACAAACAACCCTTTTACCCTAATATTGGTTTTATGAGATTACAATTTAACATTGAGAAACTCCCTCTCGAAGGCGAGGAGTTTTATATAGTATTAAATAAAAATGATATCCACATAGATGCGGTGGAAGATAACATCGAAGCAACGATATGCATTGAAAAGGATGGTAATGCATATAAAAGTAAAGGGCGCCTTGAGTATGATTTAAAGCTTTCGTGCGCTCGCTGCCTTGCCAGTTTCACGAGACATTTTATATCTGAATTTAACTATGAGTTCAAAAGGGCAAACGAATATGAAACCTCAGATATAGACAAAAATGAGGAAGATAAGGACTATTTGATCATAAACAACTTAATCGATTTCGGACCACCTTTTCATGATATTATATTGCTGTCAACCCCTATGAAACCACTCTGTTCTGAGGATTGTAAGGGACTTTGCTCTATATGTGGTATAAATATGAATATAGAAAAATGCGAACACGTCGGACAGACATCCAAAGAAGAAATAATTAAAGAATATCAAAAAAATCGGTAAAATCGGAGGAGATGTATGCCAGTACCAAAAAAGAGATCATCAAAAACTCGAGGGAAGAAGAGGCGAACACACTGGAAAATAAAAGAACAGAACCTAATTGAATGTCCACATTGCCACAGTCTTATGAGGCCGCACCGCGTCTGCCCGTCGTGTGGATATTATAAAGGTAGGCTCGTTTTAAAAGGACTTGAAGAAGGTTAATGAGAATATCTATTGATGTTATGGGGGGAGATTTTGCCCCTCGGGTGGTTATTGAGGGAGCAAAACTTGCTTATAAGGAATTGGGTGAACTCATAGAGATATACCTGGTAGGTGACAAAGAGGTAATAAAAAAATTTTCTATACCTTCAAGGTTTAAAATTGTTGATGCCCGTCAGGTAATAGAATCTCATGAATCCCCAATGGATGCGTACAGGAAGAAGAAAGATTCCTCAATTGCTCTATCCATTGGCCTGCAAAAGGAAAGAGAAGTAGACGCTTCTTTAAGCGCTGGTAATACCGGTGCAGTAGTTGCTTTTTCGATACTCTCACTTGGCAGACTTTCTGGCGTAGATAGACCTGCCCTTACCACCTTCTTCCCTTCAAAAACAGGGCATACACTGGTGCTTGATGTAGGGGCTAACGCAAGTGTCAAGCCCGCTAATCTCAGGGACTTTGGAGTGATGGGTTCACTATATCTTGAGAAGGTCTTCAAGATAGAAAAACCCTCTGTTGGTCTACTTTCTATGGGCGAAGAAGAGACAAAAGGTGGAAAAGACATCACAAGGGCTCACAACCTACTTGCCAATACTGATATAAACTTTGCCGGGAATATTGAAGGACATGATATATTGGAAGGAAGAGCCGATGTGGTTGTATGTGACGGATTTACGGGGAATTCTGTTCTAAAATTTGGCGAATCCCTTGTGGATTTCATGATCTCTCATATAAAGAATGAGTCGAAATCCTCTCTCCGGACCTCAATTGGGGGAATCTTAATGAAACCTGTCTTTAAATCCCTTCTGGAAATGGTTAATTATGAAGAGTATGGGGGGGCAATCTTATTAGGAATAAATGGTATTTCAGTTGTCTGTCACGGGAAATCCCGGTCAACAGCTATTAGAAATGCCATTCTGAGTGCTTACAAATTCTATGATCTAAATGTCAATACCCTTATAATGGAGAGTTTGAGGGAATGAGTACGGCATTACTCTTCCCGGGGCAGGGCGTCCAGCGAGTGGGTATGGGAAATGATTTATACAAAGAGTTTTCTGTTGCACGAAATTTATATGATAAAGCAAACAATTTGCTCGGGTTCAGCCTGAAAGATCTCTGTTTCAATGGACCACAGCAAAAACTTACTGATTCAAGGAATGCTCAGCCTGCCATCCTTTTGCACTCTTATGCGATATTTAAAGAACTGGGAGATAAACTGGACTTTTCGGTAGTAGCAGGACATAGTTTAGGGGAATATACGGCACATCTCGCTGCCGGGACATTTGATTTTGACGATGCATTACATCTTGTTCGTTTTAGAGGGGAACTTATGAGTTCCACGAAGAATGGTACAATGAGCGCAATAATAGGTCTTGACCCAGACGGGATACAGACCATTGTTGATAAGACACCGGGAACAGTAGTTACAGCAAACTACAATTCTCCTGATCAAACTGTAATCTCAGGAGAAATAGGAGCAGTAAAAGAAGCAGGGAATGAGCTCAAAAAAATGGGAGCCAGGGTAATTCCTCTTTCCGTAAGCGGAGCATTCCATTCGCCCCTTATGGAGGAAGTCTTTGAGCCCTTCAGAAAAGTCCTCCTTAAAACTAAAATTATGAAACCCATTGTTCCAGTATATTCAAATGCAACGGCAGAGAAAACGACTGATCCCGATGAAATAAGAAAAACCCTCACTCAGCAAATATTAAAACCTGTCCGCTGGGTTGATATCTTACAAAATATGAAAAAAGAAGGGGTAGATCGTTTCATCGAGATAGGATATGGAAATGTACTCACAAAATTGGTAAAAATAACCCTTGACAATGTCGAAACTATTAATATTTCTTCACCAAGACAGATAAGGGGGGTTCTTGAAGGACAATAAGATTGCTTTAATTACCGGCGGAGCGTCGGGAATCGGTAGAGAGATAGCTATAGGCCTTTCGAAACAGAATATTGATTGTATTATATTCGATATCCTGAATGGAGAAGAAACAGTGAAGGAAATCGAGAGTAATGGGAAGAGGGGGATGTTCAAGAAAGTCGATATTACCAATTTCAAAGAGGTAAATTCAAAAGTGAGAGAAGCCCAATCAGACATTGGTAATATCAATATCCTGATAAACAATGCCGGGATTACCCGGGATAATCTTCTTATCAGAATGGGGGAGGAAGACTGGGATAAGGTAATTGAAGTAAATTTAAAAGGAACATTTAATTGCACAAAAGCAGTTCTTCGAGGTATGATGAAGGAACGTTGGGGAAGAATAATATCGATTTCTTCCATAATAGGTATAATGGGAAATGCAGGACAATCAAATTACGCAGCATCCAAGGCAGGCATCATTGGATTTATGAAATCATTGGCCAGGGAAGTTGCTTCTCGAAACATAACAGTAAACGCCGTTGCTCCAGGTTTTATAAAAACGGAGATGACGGCTAAGCTCTCCAGTGATGTCAAAGAAGATTATCTTTCACGCATCCCCGCTGGAAGATTTGGAGAAATGGGCGATGCAGCCAATCTGGTTACTTTCCTTGCATCAGAAGAGGCCTCTTACATCACGGGACAGGTAATCCAGGTGGATGGCGGATTGCTAACTTAAAAAGGAGGAATTATAATGGAATTAAACGAGCAAGTCAAAAACATAATAGTTGAGCAGTTAGGAGTTGATGCATCAGAGGTAACTCCCGATGCACACTTCATAGACGATCTTGGTGCTGATTCTCTTGATACAGTTGAATTAATACTGTCTTTTGAAGAAACCTTCAATATCAGTGTACCGGATGAGGATGCTGAAAAATTAGAGACTGTAGGGAAAGCACTGGAGTATCTCAAAGAGCATATTGAGAAATAATGCCCAGGGTAGTAGTTACAGGCCTGGGCATCGTTTCACCTGTTGGAATTGGACTACCAATTTTCTGGGACTCCCTGAAAAATGGGGAAAGCGGGATTTCCAGAATTTCAAAATTTGATCCATCCCCCTTTACAAGTCAAATAGCGGGTGAACTTCCTGATTTTGAACTCTCCACAAAACTCTCTAAGAAAGAAATCTTCAGGCTGGATCCCTTCTGTCAGTACGCCCTATATTCTACCCATGAAGCAGTGGAGAATAGTAAAATTGAATCCGAAGAACTGGATAGGGATCGAATTGGGGTTATCTATGCTTCAGGAATTGGGGGGGAGATAACCTGGGAAAAAGAAAATAAAAAATTCTTGGATAATGGACCCAGAAGGGTGAGTCCTTTCTTTATCCCAAGCCTGATCGTAAATACAGCAGCAGGAACGATAGCAATAAAATTCGGCCTCAGGGGTCCAAACTTTGGGGTTGTCTCTGCCTGTGCCTCCTCAGGGCATGCTATTGGCGAAGCATTCAGGAAAATACGCTCGGGGGAAGTAGATATAATGATCGCAGGTGGAAGCGAAGCCCCCCTTGGTCCCCTTGCTTTAGCAGGTTTTTGCGCGATGAGAGCATTATCTACCCGCAATAATGAACCGGAGAAAGCTTCCCGCCCATTTGATAAGGATAGGGATGGTTTTATCATGTCTGAGGGTGCTGCAACCCTGATATTGGAAAGCATGGATCTTGCAGAAAAGAGGGGGACACCTATCTATGGAGAAATCATTGGTTATGGTGCCTCTGATGATGCTTACCACATAACGGCCCCTGATGAGACCGGCGAAGCTCAGGCACTTGGTATAAGAAGAGCCCTCCGGGATGCAAATATCAAAGAAGAGGACATAGGGTACATCAATGCTCACGGAACTTCCACTCTACTTAACGACAAGGTTGAGACTAAAGCAGTAAAGAAGGTCTTCGGGAAAAGAGCATATGATATCAGTATATCATCGACAAAGTCAATGACCGGACACCTATTAGGTGCAACTTCTGCAACTGAAGCTGCTGCTACAATTATGGCTCTTAAGGAAGGCATAATTCCACCAACAATCAACTATGAAACGCCAGATCCTGAGTGTGACCTGAATTATACCCCGAATAAAGCGGAGAAGAAAGAAATAGAGTTCGCTATTTCCAACTCCTTTGGGTTTGGCGGCCATAATGTAACACTGGTATTCAAAAAATACAGGAAACCTTAATGAAGATAATCGTATGCATAAAACAGGTCCCGGATCCAGAGCATGCCTCTATGGATAAAGAAACGGGAACTGTTGTGCGGGACGGTGTAGAACTTATGGTCAATCCATTTGACCTATACGCAGTAGAAGAGGCTTTAAAGATCAAAGAAAATTTAGGGGGAGAGGTAATCGCTATATCAATGGGACCACCCCAGGCAGAAATGGCACTAAAAGAGGTTATTGCTATGGGGGCTGATGATGGAATCCTGCTTACCTCATTGGATTTTGCAGGGGCTGATACATGGGCTACCTCTTATACCCTTGCCATGGCTTGCAAGACGATAAAAAACTTCAACCTTATCCTGTGCGGAAAACAGGCTATAGACGGTGATACTGCTCAGGTGGGTCCAGGTATCGCAGCTCAACTCGGCATCCCTCAAATAACGTTCGTAAGAAAGATAGAAGACATCACAGAAAAAAGAATAAGAGCACAGAGATTGGTGGAGGGAGGGTATGAGGTAATATCCTCTCCATTACCCCTTGTTATGACAGTGGTTAAAGAGCTCAATGAACCCCGTCTTCCAACACTTAAAGGGAAACTCAATGCCAGGAAGGTCCAGATAAAAAAATGGGGACCAGAAGATATCAAGGCCAATAAGAATAAAATCGGGCAAATAGGATCCCCTACAAGAGTGGACGAAATTTTCACACCAACCTTCACAAAAGAAGGAAAAATATTTAATGCAGACGAAACAGAAAAGGCTGTATTGGAAATAATCGAAAAGCAAGAAGAAATGGGACTTATCTAATGGGTATAAAGGTCTTAAGAGAAAAATGCATTGGATGCAGTATCTGCGTTAATACCTGTCCCTATGGAGCCATAACTATGGTAGAGGAGTCACACGAGCTTAAGGGGCAAAAAACGGATAAAGCAGATGAACTCGCTTATATAGATGAAACTAAATGCACGTTATGCGGAGAATGTGTTGGACCCTGCCCAACCGATGCCATTTTTATAGGAGAAATTACAAGCGAATTTAAGGGGAAAACTGAGTACAGAAATGTCATGGTTTTTGCTGAACAGCGAAGAGGGGAACTGGAAGAGGCTGCATTCGAGCTCCTTGCAAAAGGAAGGGAGCTCGCAGATAAACTAAAAACCGATCTATACGCTCTACTCATCTGCAAAGATGTAAGTGATAAACCGAACGAGCTCATATCCCACGGAGCGAATAAAGTCATTGTCGTTTCCGATGATTCGCTTTTTCACTTCCTTCCGGAACCCTATACGAATACGCTGATTGATATTATCAATAAATATAAGCCATCCATATTTCTTGCGCCCTCTACAACACAAGGTAGGGCGCTACTTTCAAGAACTGCTGCCTCCATATATACGGGTCTTACAGCAGATTGCACCGGTCTTGATGTTGATAAGAACGGCAATCTTCTCCAAACAAGACCTGCCTTTGGTGGCTCCATAAAAGCACGTATATTAACCCCGGATATGAGGCCCCAGATGGCCACTGTCAGGCCCAAAGTCTTCTCTCCACTACCCTTTGACCCTGAGAGGAAAGGCGAGATTATAGAGGAGGCCATTCCCGCTGAAAGATTAGTGAGCACGAGTAAATTCGAATCCTGGATCGCGGACGAGACCTCTGAAATCTCTATTGAAGATGCCGACATAATATTCGCTGGGGGACGTGGTTTAGGAGGGCCTGAGAATTTTAAACTACTGTTCGAACTCGCATCGATGACAGGCGGGGCGGTTGGGGCTTCAAGGACGACTATTGATGAAGGTTGGATACCCTATTCCCATCAGGTAGGACAAACAGGGAAAACTGTAGCACCATCCATTTATATGGCTTTTGGGATCAGCGGAGCAATTCAACACTTAGAAGGTATGCGAAGCTCGGATTTCATAGTAGCAGTCAATAAAGACCCCGAAGCTCCCATATTCAAGGTTGCAGATATCGGAATCGTTGCTGACCTTTTTGATGTAATCCCCGTATTAAAAAAGCATCTAAAAGATAGAAGAAATGGCTGAGAAAGTAAAAAAAGCCTCTATAGTAAAGGAAATGGAGAGGGCCTATCTCGATTACTCTATGAGTGTAATCGTGGGCCGAGCGCTTCCTGACGTTCGTGACGGGCTTAAACCTGTTCATAGAAGGATTCTTTATGCTATGAGTAAACTGGGCTTAAGTTCGCAATCGTCATACAGGAAATCTGCTACAGTAGTAGGCGAAGTTCTGGGTAAATACCACCCACATGGGGATATGGCAGTTTATGATACCATGGTAAGAATGGCACAGGATTTCTCACTCCTCTATCCACTCATCGATGGTCAGGGAAATTTTGGATCCATTGATGGAGATAATGCCGCTGCATATAGATACACAGAGGCAAGACTTTCGCCTATTGCCGAGGTAATGCTTAAGGACATTGACAAGGATACAGTTAACTTCGCCCCTAACTTCGACTCTTCCCTTAAGGAACCATTGGTTCTTCCATCGGCATTCCCGAATCTACTCGCAAATGGGTCCTCTGGAATAGCAGTAGGGATGTCCACAAATATCCCACCCCACAATTTGGGTGAACTATGTGATGGTATAATGGCTCTGATGGAGAACCCCGATATAGACACCACTCTATTGATGGAGTATATAAAGGGGCCAGATTTCCCCACCCGTGGAACTATCGTTGGGAAAGAAGGAATCAAAGAGGCTTACGAAAAAGGAGAAGGGAAGATAAAGGTTCAGGCAAAATCCCATTTTGAGGATGCTGGACGAGGTAAGGAAAAGATTATAATAACAGAAATCCCGTATCAATTAAACAAGACAACGCTAATAGAACAGATCGCAAATGCTGCGAATAAAGGGAAATTAGAGGGTGTTTCAGATTTGAGGGATGAATCGGACCGGGATGGCATAAGGATTGTTGTGGTCTTAAAACAGAATACCGATAAGGAGATGGTGGTTAACAGGTTATTAAAGTTTACGGACCTGCGGAGGACCTTTGGTATAATCCTCCTTGCTATCGTTAACGGTGTTCCGAAAAAATTAACCCTTAAAGAATTACTAACTCATTACATCGATCACCGCAGGGAGGTTGTCCGAAGAAGAAGCGAATTTGAACTTGATAAGGCCGAAAAGAGAGCACATATACTTGAGGGACTCAGGAGAGCACTGGATGAAATAGACCGTATTATAAAAATTATCCGGGCATCTAAAAACCGTGAAAAAGCGAAAGACAACCTGATCAAGGAATTGGATTTTAGTGAAGTGCAATCAAATGCCATACTCGATATGAGACTCGCTCGACTAACATCTCTGGAAAAGGAAAAAATAATAGAAGAATACAAAGAGAAGATCAAATTAATAGAAAAATTAAAGAGTATCCTCTCCTCAGAGAAGAGGCTGGATAGTGTTGTCATTGAAGAACTAAAAGAAGTAAAAGAAAAATTCGCCACTAAAAGGAAAACTGGAATAGTTGAAGGTCTCGTTGAAGACCTATCTCCAGAAAACCTCATCAAAGAAGAAGACGTTGTGGTAACAGTAACAAAGAGGGGATGGGTAAAACGAATACCATTGTACACTTATCACAGTCAGGGACGTGGGGGAAGGGGAGTAATAGGTATGCCTCAAAAGGACAACGATTATGTTCTCTCTCTCTTTATAGAATCAACCCATGATAAAATGTTGCTTTTTACCAACAAGGGAATTTGTTATCAGTTCCAGGTATTCGATATTCCCGAAGGCAGTAGAATTTCGAAGGGCACCTCATTGGCTCAACTTCTGAAGATGAACCGTGGGGAGGAGCCCCGTGGAGTAATCACCCTCAGGGAATTCAAGGAAGGGGATAATATTGTCCTGGTAACGAGATTTGGGGTAATAAAGAAGATTGGGTCGTCAGAATTCAGGAATGCACATTCTGGAGGTATAATTGCCCAGGGATTAAAAGAGGGTGACGAATTAATAACAGCTGTAAAGGTAGGGAATGGAGATAAAATCCTACTCACCTCAAAGAAAGGGCAGGTAATAAGGTTCAGCGAAGATAACTTAAGGACGATGGGTAGAAATGCAAGGGGGGTGAAGGGTATGTCCCTAGGTACAGATGACGAGATAATATCCTGTGTTGTGGATGATGGACGGATGAAGGAGCTCCTGTTTATATCGATCAATGGCTATGGTAAGAGGGTTGCAGTTTTAGAATTCCGAAAGATAAGACGTGGAGGGAAAGGAGTCATAGGGATGAAACTCAATAAAAAGACAGGAGAGTTACGGTGTGTGACAGGCGTCGTTGAAAATAGTGAGATAATGATAATAACAAAGGACGGGAATATAATACGCTTGCACTCGGATGACATAAGCAGACAACATCGTCCAACCAGAGGTGTCCGTGTAGTCGCTTTAAAAGGCGAAGATATAGTAACTGATATTGCTCTGGTAGCCGAATAAGTGGAAGTGCTCCGTGTTGAGTTCTACTCCGGGTCAAAAAGAGAAGAAACCCCAAGAATCGTATTCACGGATCTGGGAGCAATAAGAGTCGAAAGAGTTATAGAAACACGCTTAGAAGAAGATTATCAATCGGGCAATAGAAAAGGGGTTTTCATTTTCAAAAGCATGGAAGGTGGTATATACCGTTTAGAATCCTCTAAGATTGGATTCAATATATCAATAGTAAAATAATAAGGGGCAGAAATTACATCTGCCCCTTATTTCTCATCCTATTTAAAATTTAACTGTTTACTGAACCCTGTAGGGGAATATCCAAACATTGGAGTTATATGGATATTGATTATCATCCCGAGTATTCTGGTGCAGTATGTCAAAGGCAGCCATCCTTACGCTCGGGATTAGTGGGGTTGTCCAGGTTCCGGTCCATATACCCACTCCGACATTATTAAATCTCCATCTCCACCAATGACAATGGCCAAAGCAGCGCCCTCTGGCATGCAGCAAGGCATAGACGCTATCATCTACGTATATTGTTAGTTGAACCTGCTCCCCCGGAGTAAAGGTAAGAATGTTATCCCTATCGACAAAGACAAAAGGGTCAGTAATAACGGTATCAGGATAACTCACACACTGAATCCTTACAGAGTCAATATCAACGGTATTCGAGTCGGATGTTACCTCCACACCGGTTATCATCTCAAGTCTCCAACCCCTGTACTCTGTTAAATCAGTACCACGTCTAAAGATAGCATAACGGAGGAAGTTATCTCCCAGGTTTTTCGGATAGTGAATAATGGTATCGGGGGGTATCGTATCAAATACAAATAGATGAAATGTACCTGTTACCCAGGCGCTAAATGTAACATAGGCGGAGTCACCTTCTATGTGAATGGTAATATCCCTTCCTCCATCAAGAATTTGCCTCCACCAGGCGGTATACCTTTCGGCTTTACTATTTTTTACTGTTGCGGTATCATCTGTGCCATAATGGTCATCATAGGAAAAAAACCCCTCAGGGTTATCAAGCATCATCTGTGTTATCGCTTCTTCATCAGTGTCAAAGGTCGTTCCCGTGGGCGACTTTTCGCAACCCCAGATTAGTATCAACATCAATGCTGCCAATCTTGCAAATAACAATTTCCGGTTCATAAAACCTCCTTTGTTTTTCCACCACAGTAAAACAGCGCATGTCGACTTACTTTTGGTATCCATTTGACATTTAACTTTTTACCTTTTTCACTCTGTTTTCTGTAGCTATTGTTCATATTTTACTCCTTTTCCCAGTTTTTAGTTTTTAATATCTCAATTTTTTAGATACAAATAATACAAATTAGTTCCGTATTTTCTTCTACTCCCATCTAATTTTCAGACACTAATCTACACTGATTGTTCAAATTACTTAGTTTATTGAGTTCATGGGGTTCATTGGGTTTTTTCATAATTAACGATTCAACTATTTAACTATATTACTCTGCGTCTGTCTTGCGTTTATCTGCGGTTAGATTTCGGTGGGGGTTAGGGGTTTTTAATCAGTTAATATCTGTGTAAATCTGTGTCCAATTCAGGGGTTAGGATATAGGATATAGGATTTGGTGGTGTGTGTTTTTTACACAAAAAATAATTCTTCTCTGTGTCCTCTCTTGTCTCTGTGGCTAATTCCTGTGCAGGGGAAGAATGGGGAAAGGTATCCACTCTTGACAAAATAGTGATGAATTATATATTAAAACCACGCGGGAATAGCTCAGTGGGAGAGCGTCACCTTGCCAAGGTGAAAGTCGCGGGTTCAAATCCCGTTTCCCGCTTTATGTGGCGGCATAGCCAAGTGGCAAGGCATCGGTCTGCAAAACCGTTATCCCCGGTTCGAATCCGGGTGCCGCCTTATTGGGAATGGGAGGCTAAATGCCAATAATAAAATCAGCAAAGAAAAGAGTAAGACAAGCTGAAAAGAGACGTGTAAGAAATAAAGGGATTAAGACAAAGCTTAAGAATATAGTAAAAGCAATAAGGGAAGAGCCGGACCGTAAGAAGGCTTTGGAACTCCTTAATGTTGCCTATTCTCTTTTTGACTCGGCGGTAAGTAAAGGAGTAATTCATAAGAATAACGCCGCCCGGAAAAAAGCCCGACTTACAAGATTGGTTAAGGAGAAATAGCAAGCACCAGTCCAATAACCCGCGGGACTCCTGCTTCCTTTAATGCAGTAGCGCATTCCCGAAGTGTAGCCCCTGTTGTTAAAACATCATCTACAATAATAACTCCATTATCTATATACTCACTTACTTTATCCAGCGCTCCATAATCCATCTCATAGGCACCTAAAACATTCATAAGGCGTCCCTCATTTGACAGTTTAGTCTGAGATGGAATATTTCTTGCTTTCCTGAGCAGTGATACGCTCCGAAGTCCGGAAAGACGAGCAAATTCATCTGCAAGTTGTCTGCTCTGATTGTAACCCCTCTCCCTTAGTTCCGCTCTCCGCATTGGGACCCAGGTTACCAATTCTATTCTCTTTACATCTCCTCTTGTCAGATATGCTGAATAGAGTATGCGTGCAAGCCGTTTCAAAAGAGAAGTCCGAAAGTTATATTTATAGAATCTTATAATATCAGATAAGGGCGGCACATAATTACCGCATCCAATAATAAAATCAAAATCAGGTGGATTTTTCTTGCAAGTCTTACATATATTGCCGGATTTAATCGGTTTTCCACATATTCTGCAGGCCTTATTGGTAACAAAATGTATCTTCCCAAAACACCTGTTGCACACTACCTTCTCCCCTTCTAATGCCTCACCACAAATCGAGCAGTAAGGAGGAAAGACGAAATTACATATATCATTAAGAAGCTTAAGCATAAGACCTCTTCCCTATGGCGAGAAGAAATCCTATGAATATAGTGGATGTCACCATGGATGTTCCCCCATAACTTAGGAAAGGTAGGGGCAGTCCAACCACGGGTAGCAATCCAACGGTCATCGCAATATTTACTGTAATCTCTGATAAGAAACAGAAGAATATTCCATAGGCCAGGTACTTCTTGAAAGGCTCCCCTCTTATTCTTGTTAGGCGCAGGACTCTCCATAGAAAGAAAGTAAAAAGTAACAACAGGAAGAATGTGCCCAGGAATCCGAACTCTTCACCCAGAACGGCAAATATAAAATCCGTTCTTGTCTGGGGAAGAAAACCGAGATTCTTTATAATCCCATTAAGGTATCCCTTCCCAAATAACCCCCCGGAGCCAATTGAGATTTTAGACTGGAGGATATGCCACCCGGCGCCCGTAGAATCCCAGGAAGGATTGAGAAAACTCATAAGCCTGGCTTTCTGGTATGGCTTTAAAAGATTTGAGAGGGCAGGGGCAAGGGCTCCCAGCATGATGTTTAGTAAAAAAAGGAGCATACCGTCTCTGAATTTCATATTTGAAAATAGCAGTGCACCTATAAGGATTAACATAAAAATAATCCAGGATATAAGATTGAATCCACATAGGAGGGAAAGCACGGGTGAAATGTAGAGAAAATACCGAAGAAATGGGATATCCAGTGTTCCCATCATACCCAGAAATACAAGAAAGAAAATCGCTGATGTTCCGATATCAGGCTCAAGAAAAATAAGAAAGGCAGGAACGGCAGTTATGAGAATCGGGATTAGGAGCTCTGGTAAGTAAACATTCTTACGGTCCAACCCAGTAAAAATCCTTGCCATCAAAACAATATAGAATACTTTCATTAACTCTGACGGCTGGAACTGAAATCCTTCAAACTGTATCCATCGCCCACGACTATGAGGAAGGAATAAAACAATAATAAGCAGAGCTAAACCTACTGCATAAAATATGGTGGCAAGGTATTTTATCTTTTTTAAGGAATAAAGGTATGCAACAAAACCAACTGGAATAGACATACCTACCCATATAAGATGCTTCATAAAGAATGTTTGATCGCCAGGATAATTGGCGCTGTATTGAAGAAGAACACCTATACCTAAAAGAGTGAAAAAACTAAAAAGAAGAGGTTTATCGATTTTTATTCGAATCCTCCAGTTTTAACAGAGACTCCTTCTATATCAACCTCTAAACTTCCGGGGAACATCCCGGACCTTCGGGGGTATGGAACAACGTTTATACCTTTCCTGTCCATTCCCATTTGAGGAGATAAATTTTCTTACCATCAAGCCTCAAATAAGCATTTACTCTACGAGAGGGTGGAGGCATCTCTTTTACTGAATCCAATTTCAAGGTATCTTCCTTATCAGAAAGCAGAGCTACATTATTCTCCATTTTGTAGTCGACACTTTCTATCAAAAATACAGGAGCGCGGTTTCCCTTCCCAAAGGGTTTCATCTTAAGAATAAGAGTCTGTAATTCTGGTGTTATATCCTTTAATTTCAACCTCCCATCAATATGGTAATTGGGTTCGTACCTCTGCAACAGGGGCGTAACCCTCCTTCTGAACTCTTCTACCTTACCATTTTTAAGAACGAAACCACATGCTACTTTGTGCCCACCATAATCAACAAGCAAGTCACTAACAGAATCAAGGACTGAGAGAAGGTCAAAGCCAAAGGGCCCTCGACCTTCACCTCTGATTTTGTCCCCTATCATATAAACTACGAAAACAGGGTGTCCGGTATAATCCTTAGCCCTATTAGCTATTGTCCCGGCAAAATCCCTATCCATATCTGGATCGAATAGAACCAAATGTTTTGTACTCAACTGGCCCCTGAAAGAAGAAAAATTCTCTCCTGCTTTAATACTCCAGTACGAGTGCTTTGCCTCAAGTTTGCTATATATTTCCCCTACTTTCTCTTTAGTTACCGCAGAAAAAAATTCCCGGGTTAGATCTTCTGCCCCTGAATAGAGAGGTTCTATTGCTTCTCTTATATTGCCTTTCTCCCGAAGAAATGATAGAGAAGGGTCTTTTGTTATCTCTAATAATTTAGCTCCTTCGTTAAAAAAAATGCGATTCTCATCTAGCCGGGGGACCCTGTCGGCTAAGGTCCCTATCATTGCTAATATGGGAATTTCCGGTATGTCCCTTATCCATTGGTTTGTTGGCTTATCCATAAGGTGTGCAAATAGTGCATCTGCCAGCTTGAAAGCTACACCTGCTCCTGCAAGATATTTATATCCAAAAGAACCCAGCTTTGGATTAAGTATTAGAGCTTCGGGAAGTCTTTCTCTTGGTTCATGGTGGTCTGTTATTATAACGCTAAGACCTTTCTTAAGCAGGTATTGCACTTCTTTAAAACTGGTTATTCCGCAATCTACTGTTATAATGATATCTATGCCCTTTTTAATTGCGAGGTTTATTCCCTTTTCCGAAAGCCCGTAACCCTCTTCCTTTCGGGATGGGATATATGTTTCTATCTCATGTCCTTTTATCTTCTGGATGGCAGTCGAAAGCAAACGAGTCGCTGTAATTCCATCCATATCCTCATCTCCCCATATTAGAATTTTCTTTTGTTGTGAAATTACCTCTTCTATCTTTTCCACAACTTTCATCAAGTGATAATCCGGCTTTCTAAGACGCACGAAAGAAGGATCCAGGAATCGCGTTAGTGTTTCCTGGTCAATTATATCTCTTTTCTTTAAAAAATCCTTAATTTCCGGGAGCAGAGAATCAAATCTGATATCTATCTCTTCTTTACCCATATCTCTCCAAATGGCTGTTTCTGGATTGCTCTTGCCTTACCCTGCCTTATTATTTCCAGTAGTGCAAAAAAGGTTCCCACCACCTCTAAATGCTCAGAACTTTTAACGACTTGCGAGAAAATAAAATGCTTGAATTTCTTCAACTGCTCCAACAATTTTTCGATAAGATATTGAACGTGAAACAAAATAGTAGTCGGTGGCTCAAATGGTTTTTCCTTCTTTATTGATTCAAGGATTTCTTTCAATGTATTTAAAGAAACGTTTACTTCCTTTTTGAACTCATAGGTAGGTCTTGGGTACATTGTATTAGCAACATCGAGTGCACTTCGGAACCAGTATCCCTTTTCCTTAAATTTCTTATATTCCTCTAATCTCTGGATAAAGGCTTCTTTTGTTTCGTATTCTTCGTCATCCGGGAGACTTTCTTCATCTGACATCTCCCTTGCTTTTATCGCAAGAAGGGTAGCAGCATACCGCAGGAACTCGCCGGCTCCGTCAAAATCTATCTTCTTCAATCTTTTAATAAATAGTAAGTACTCCCTGGTAATTCTTGACAGAGAGATATCTCGAATGGCGACTTCTTGTTTCCTGACAAGATACAGGAGGAGGTCAAGGGGGCCTTCAAACTCTTCACAGGATACCCTGTAACTTTGCGTAATCATAATTTACCTATTATTGCCTTTGCTATGTTGTAAACATGAAGGTTAGTTCTGTCAAAATCATTCAATATATCAAGATGGAGCGTGCTGGTATCAATACTTTCTCGCATGCCAACCTTCAAACGCAAGAGGTGACTTTCTCTAAATTTACGCAGATTCTCTGTTGAGTCTTCCTGGCTCTCCAATATCTCCATTGCCAGTTCCTTATCCATTGTGGAAAGAGCAGCCCCTATCTCCTCTATGTTAAAAAGAACGGCCTGATGATACTCCTGAATCTCATTAAAACCTTCATCCGAAAAGAAGTAGGATTGTTTTATTTTCTTTTCAGCATATGCCATAAGACTCTTACTGATAATATCTCCGATATGCTCAATCTCACTCATTATCCTTAGGATACGTATACAATTATTACTCTCTCTCTCTCCGAGCTCTTTCCCGAGTAACCTGGACGTATAAGCGGTAAGTTCTTCCTGGAGTTTATCAATCTCATTATCTCTTTTAATAACCATCTTACGGAGTGCGTTGTTATTTTTCTTAAAGACTATCAATGTAGTCTTAAACATATCAATCGCAACCCTTATGGACTCCCTTATTGCTTCATGGCATTTTGATATAGCAATAGAAGGAGAGGAAAGGTATACAGAATCCAGAGTAACTCCCGCAGTGCTTTTCTTGAATATTCTATTCATTAGATTGGCAAGAAGGAAACAGAGCGGGATAAGGGCAAAACCCCACATATTTACGATGGTGTGCAGGTTGGCTATGTTACGCGATGTTGGTCTCAAACTTCCAGGCAAAAATAAAAGATAGAGAGAAAGGATAACGAATAAAGCCTTTAATATCACATATCCCAAACCCATTGCTTTGCCAGAAGATGAAAAGCGTGTAGAACCAAGTAAGATTGTAAATGTAGTACCTATATTGGCTCCTAATATGATTGATATTGCTGATGAAAAATTTATAACGCCTACAAATCCAATCAATAGACCCAGGGTCGCCGCACTAGAATGGAAGATAAAGGTAAGAACAATTGAACCAAGAAAAAGAAAAAACGGATTGATATCAAGGGTAAATAAACCAATTAGGGGTTTAACGCTCTCTCTTATAAGCCAAATCGAAAAGAATATCAAACCAAATCCCAGCAGTATCCTCCCAATATAGCTCCATTTGGACTTTGATTGCCAGAGTATGTACCCGATAAGGACGATAACAGGGCTGAACCTGATAATGTCTGTTGCTATTATCTGCACGGTAAAAGTGGCACCAAGGGATGCTCCGGCAAGCACTATGAGGGATGTGGAAAGTTTCATCAGTGAAGATTCGAGAAGACCGAGAAGCATTAATCCTGTCAATGTGCTTGACTCAAGGAATATAGCGAGGAAAATTCCCGTCAGGTAAGCAAAAACGGGGCTACTCGTCATTTTCCAAAGAATTTGCCTGACCCGTTCCCCACTCAATCTTGAAAATCCTTTATTTGTATTGTCCAATCCTATAAGGATAAGTATAGTCCCGATAACAACAGAGAGTAGGATTTTTGTGAGTGCATCCCTGGAAAGAACGCTTGGATGAATCTCAACCGATTGGCCAGTCACGATTCCCTCTACCCATCCATTCGCCTCGGGAATAAATTCTACACTTGCAAAACCCGCATCGTTTGAGAGAACAGAATCAGCAGTAATTTGACCATTATGTGCCTTGAATAACACCCATTTATTTGCGACAGGGGTTCCATTCTCCTTAACCTGAACAGCTATCTTTACTGAGTTTCCCGAGAGAACTAATCTACCCTCTCCTGAAACATCCTCACCATAAGGGTCAACTGCTCCAACGATTGAAAGTGATAGAATGAGTAATATCATCTAAGTTGAAAATATATAGTGACGATTCCGCTCTGAATTTCCTGTTCCACATTGGGTGGAAGCGGCTGGAACCGCCATTCTCGAACTGCTTGAACAGCATTTCTATCGAATGCCAATCCACCTGTTTTTACTATCTCAATGGTCGCGATTGTTCCATCTGGTTTTGCTCTAATACGGAGCTTAACTATCGTGTTCTCACTCACTCCAACTGGATATTCCGGCTTGAGAAAATGAAGGAGTTTTCTCTTCGAGAGTTCGCCTGATAGGGTAAATTTCTTTTCACCCTCTTTTGCATTGTATAATCTACCTCCCTTATACGGCGGTTTATCAAGGGGACTTAAACTCTTTTTTGTCTTCTTTATCTCTACTGGAATATCACCCAACGAAGAGAATACTTCTTCGGTTCCACCTCCTCTTGGAGCTGCACCTGCTTCCACCTTGCTTTCTACCTTCTCGAAACCAAGAGTCACAAATTCATCCCCCTTTGCTTTTACCTCAACAACTATCCAGAAGCATATCCCGATAAACAGGGAGTATGTAATAATGGTCCAGAGGAGAGAAAGTGTCTTACGGTTCACTGGAATTCTGGAGTAGTTGCAATTACGAACTTACTTGCTCCACTCCTTCTCACTATATCCATAACCCTTACTGTCATATCGATGGTAACATCACGGTCAGCCTTGATGAGTATAATTCTATCTTTCACATCAGGGAGAAGAAATGGAAGTCGTGAGATATCAATCGGTTTATCTTCAAGATACACAGCACCAGTTTTTGTTATAGTTATACTTACTTTTTCTTCTGAAAGAGCCTCCTTTGTAACGGCACGGGGTAACAAAACCTTTAAACCAGGTTGAACAAGATAGGAAGAAGTTAGAAGGAAGAATATCAAAAGCAATAAGACTATATCAGCCATTGATATCACAGAGAAGGTTTTTTTTCTTTTAAATCTTGTCTCCAGAGCCATTTATCACTCCCGCCATGACGCATTTAATTCTGCTTTTACCCTGTTCATGTCATTTGCGAAACTATTTAATCTGTCTGTTAGAATATTGTAAAAAATCAGGAAAAGGATGCCGACAGCAAGTCCAGATGCGGTTGTCACCAGCGCCTCCCATATCCCACCCGCAAGTCTAGATGGATTCACTCCTCCCCCAAGAACCTCTATTTGCATAAACGCCTTTATCATGCCGAGAACTGTCCCAAAGAACCCAAGCATAGGGGCTACTGCACCAACAGAAGCGATAACCCCCATTCCACTCTCTAATTTTGTCAACTCTTCTGCTGCCTCTGCATCCATTATGTCTACCTTACCGGACAACAAGCCTTTTGTCATAACCCTCGAAAGTGGAGTATCATAAGCACTTATCTCTTTTACAGCCTCTTCTGGATCCCCTTCGTTAAGCCAGGCCTTTGCTCTCTTTATAAGTTCGTTTGTTGGGCTTTTTGCCCGCCTGAAATAGATGAAACGGTCTACAACAAAATAGAGCCCTACAAAGAGAGCTATAGCAATGGCAACCATCGTCCATCCACCCTTAATTAAGATTGACATTAAGGTCATAGAACCTCCTACTTTTTTCATTTTGCTCTGAAGTAAAACTTATGTGTCTATTATTCATAGTCGCCTACGTATACGCTTAAACTATACCATCTTATTGTTATTATGTATTATATACTCATTTAATCTATAGCACAATACCGCTAAAGTCAAGTAGATTGGAATGGATATGCTATACAATAAAAAATGACAATCGGCCTTGACTTATCTTGAGTCTATATTATATATTTAAATATTAGTAGGTAAAAATAAATTTAAAAGGAGGTGAGAATACTTGCCAGGCGTTAAAGTACGTGAAAATGAAACTTTTGAAAGAGCGTTCCGTCGCTTTAAAAGATTATGTGAAAAGGAAAAGGTACGAAGTGAAATAAAAAAACATCAGAGATATGAAAAGCCCAGTGAGGAACGCCAGAGAAAAAAGAAAAAAGTACAACGATACCAAAGAAAGTGATAAGATTAAGGATTTAGAAAAACGGCTATAAGGGTTTATACCGTATACTAAAAAGTTCTAAACTGTATATTTTTACTTGACTCAGGAAAAAATTCATTAAATGGAATTAGTTGACATAGTATCTTTTATAATTATTATCGGTTTTCTCTTATGGGGAATGAAGAAGGGGTTCATACGTGAAATATCAGAAATTGCTGGCCTCATTATTGCTTTTCTTCTTTCTATGTATATTCCTATAAAGCTAAATATTGGACTATGGAAATATTTAGTGAGTTTTCTTATATACTTTTTAATCCTGAGTATCGGCTTTACCATTCTATCAAGGATAGTAAACAAAACTCCCCTTGCCCTGATAGATAAGATGCTGGGAGCCCTGGTTGGCATGATAAAGGGACTTATTATCATAATCATCCTCTTCCTGATAATTAGCGTGATGCCAGAACCCAATAATTATAAGACCCTGGAGGGTAGCGTATTCTACAATATCACATTGGGGATAAAGCCCGTATTAAAGGGATTCCTGCAGAGAAAAATGACAGGATTGATTCCCGAGAAAAAACAACTGCTCCCCAATGGACGAAAGGGACTCTACCCACCGATATAATGAAAAAGATAGCCCAAACCGTAGGGCTCACTCGATTAAAAGAAATTGTTGCAGAATACGCCGACTCAAACCCCGGAAAGCTACGCATTCTTTCCCTACAACCCACGGAAGTAAACCACACCACAAAACATATTTTCAAACGACTATCCCAAGTGCTTTACAATCAAGATGTTATACCTGAATTTACAATTTTAGAAAACAGAGGGGCACCTGGTATAGGTGATATCCTTTCCGCAAGCGAATTGTTGTATTTCTCGAAAATTTTAAATTTAACCGGAGAAACGAGAACCGCCCTTGAAGAGAACAAGATACTGGAAGACTCAGTTCTAAACCTCGATGCTCTTCCAGAACTGAATGAAGAGATCTTACGGGTAATTGATGAGGATGGGGAGATAAAAAATGACGCTTCTCCTGTATTAAAATCCCTGTATAGAGAAAGAGCAAAGATGCAGACTACGATTGACAATACATTGAAAAATATCATGCAAGAACATAGCGATATACTACAGGACGATGTGATCACCAAACGTTTAGACAGGACCGTCATCCCGGTTAAATACGATAGAAAGGGGGAGATTGGAGGGGCAGTGGTTAACCTATCCCGAACCGGAAACACCGCCTTCATCGAGCCAGTTGAATTGCTCCCCCTGAATAATCAACTCCGCGAAAACACGATAGATATAGAAGAAGAAAAAAAGCGAATCTTAAAAGCTTTAACCGATAGGACCAGAGAGCAATTCGATGTGATTGCAGGAAATATTGGCACACTGACAGAAATCGACTCATTGAGGGCAAGAGCAAGGTATGCCAGGGATTTTAAATGTAGTATACCACTGTTCTCAGAGAAAAGTATTTTGAATTTAAAACAATGCCGCCATCCTCTGTTAATGAAAGAAAGGAAAGTGGTCCCCCTTGATATGGAATTGGATGAAAAAGACAGAATCCTGATTGTAAGCGGACCAAATGCTGGAGGTAAAACAGTCCTACTCAAAACAATAGGCCTAACGGTTCTCTCTGCATATGCAGGGCTTCCTACACCAACCCTGGAAGGAACCGTAATTGGAACCTTTAAGGATATATACGGAATAATAGAAGACGAACAATCAATAGAAGAGAATCTATCCTCCTTTTCCTCCTATATGATACGCCTTAAGAAAATTCTCGAGGAAGCAGAAGATAATAGCCTCATACTCTGCGATGAACTTGGGGGGAATACCGATCCGGAAGAAGGAGCAGCATTGGCTATATCGGTTTTAGATGCCCTTCGAATGAGAGGAAGTCTGGTTGTTGCCACAACTCACCTTGGTACACTCAAGTTCTATGTGGCAGAGCATGAAGGTATGCAGAACGGGGCAATGGAATATGTGGATGGTCCGACCTACCACCTCCAGTTAGGAATCCCTGGCGGCTCAAGAGCAATTGCTGTCGCCGAGTCCCTCGGACTTCCGAAACAAGTGATAAAAAAAGCAAAAGGGTTCCTGGATACCTCAATACTAAAAGCAGAGGACCTCATAGAAGAACTTTCAAGGAGAAATAAAAAAATAAGGCAACACGAGAAGGAAATCCAGGAACTAAAATTGAGGCTCGATAAACTAACAAGAGAATACAATGAAAAGATTAAAAATATAAAAAGCGAAGAGAAAAAAATAATAGGCGAAGCAAAAGAGAGTGCAAAAGAGATTGTGAAAAATGCCCGTTCTACCGTAGAAACAGTAATAAAAGAGATAAAAGAAAGAAATGCCTCGAGAGAATCAATAAAACAATACAAAAACACCTTTGAATCTATGCTGCCCGAAGAAAAAGAAGAGAAGGAAAGACTAATATATCCCAAAAGGTCCAGTTTTACCATAAACTTCGATGTTGATATGGAAATCCCTTTGGAGATATCGGTCCGCGGAATGACAAAAGTTGAAGCATGGGACAAAATTGATGAATATCTGGATAGAGCTGTACTCGCAGGTTATGAGTCTGTACGTATCCTCCACGGAAAAGGTAGCTGGATTTTAAGGAATACTATACACGACAGATTAAAAAAAGACTCCAGGGTTAAATCCATTTCAATTCCACCTCGATCTGAAGGTGGAGCAGGGGTCACTATAGCCAAACTATAATGATAGTAAAATGTTAATTCTAATATTAATATCAAAATCCGCTGCAACTGCAATGCTCCTTACGACATTTATACCAGGAGGGGGACAATTCTATACCAAAAGATGGGTTAAAGGCATTTTTATAGGCGGAGCACAATCATATATAATATACAAAGGAGTTTCTACTCAGTTCGATTTAAATGATATAAATCAAAGATTGGAAGAATCATATAGCGGCTCCCTGGCCCAAGAAAAGGATGCCCTTTTAGTGAGAAGAAGAGAAATCATATGGTGGGGGGCTCTCGTGTGGACCATAGGCATACTTGATGCATACGTGGATGCCCAACTATACGATTTTGGAAGCGATATAACTATGGATCCAGGAGGCAGTCCAAAACTGAACGTCTCCATTAATATACACTATTAATGTTTCACGTGAAACATTTACTAAAGCAAGGGCTAAAAAACCTAAATATATCCCCGGAAGAAAAAAAAATCGATTATCTCAACAGATATATAGAGGAATTACTTCGCTGGAACGAGAATATAAACCTGATTTCACGCCACCTCACAAAAGAAGAAATAGTAAACAAATTGATCATACCCTCTTTAATACCGCATAATATTCTCTCCCCCGGAGAGAAAATACTCGATTTTGGAGCAGGAGCGGGAATAGTGGGAATACCACTTGCGATTATCTTGCCAAAACTCCAGATAGATCTACTTGAATCCAAAGAAAAAACAATCTACTTCCTCCGCCACATCAAAAACATCCTATCCCTGGATGTTGAAATTATTCAAAAATACGTAAAGCAGCCCAAAGAGCTCCCCGGGCATTTTGATGCAATTCTGGTTCGTGCAGTAGACCCGGAAAAAGTTCCTCCAGGGATCGGAGAAAAAATTATATATTACGGTGAGTATAAAGGAAATAAATTAAAGATTGAAAATACTATAGAGTGGAAAAACTGGAAGGTTTCAATTTTATTGACCTGATGTTTCACGTGAAACATTCTAAAAATTCCTACCCAGAAATTTTGACACAGATTAACACAGATAATAACTGATAATAAAACACCCCTCTTTACCCAAAAATTTAACCGCAGATGGACGCAGATTAACGCAGAACCTATCACTGCCCCTTTTTAAATTTGTAATTTAGAGGAAAGATGGATACAGATGACACCCACACCCCCCCCCAATTATGTCGTAAATTTTGCCTTTAGCGTATCTTTTGATAGAAAATGGAGTGGCAGAGCTTGCTCTGCGGCATTATTAGGTGTTTGGTCTTGGGTTTAGTTTTTAATCAGTTCAAATCTGTGCAAATCTGTGTCTATTTTGGGGGGGTATGAGTTTTTATTAAGAATTAACCGTGAGTTTACCGCGGCATAATCTTTGGTAGTGTGCTGCTTTTAATCTTTAAATCCGGATGTTGTGAAAGCAGACTGCTTCATTCTTATTCTCGTTCCCTCATCCATCCCGATTACTTTTCCACATTTCTTACATTTAATCTTATTGCCATCGTGTTTGCTATAGTCTTTTTCGATTCTATCTTTATAGCAGTTAAGAACCCTACCCTTCCCTATCTTTTTGTATTTAAATATCTTTGATTTACATGCTGAGCATTTAATGGTTAACATATCTCTTCACTTACGGGTTGATCCCCAAAAATTTTATGTCTAGAGCCTGGCAATGGTACATTTTTCTCATAGGAGCGTATTGCAATACGCTCCTATGAGAAAAATCTTGTCTTCCTTTCATCCTCTGAAAATACAAAGAATTAAAGAGGAGTGGTTGGTATCTGCCTGCCTGTGCGTTCCGCACGCAGACAGGCGTCCTCTGCGTTTATCTGCGGTTAAAAAATGGAGGGTGGTGTGCTCTTTATTCATCCTTAACAAGGCGAAGAAGGGCGTTCTCCCATCCGGAAGGGTCTCTAACGAGCCACGCAGATGAATCAAGCTCATTCTTTCTATCTCGAAAAATCACCTTAAGAAGGGGTTGGAGTTTAGTCTTTTTTAGATGGGATTCTGTAGTCTCAACGCCAACAATAGACGAAACCGGGATATGAAATTCTCTCTTTGGCATCCACATCTGGAAATAGAGTTCCTCTTCGGTCAATATCAACACCCCATTTCCCCGCGCCTGTTTTTTCCCTAAGGATTCCTGACCAAAGAAATTAGCGCCCGGGGAACTTTTCAAAACCCGCCTTCCTTTAAACCTTTCCAGTATCCCTTTTACTCTCCTCCCGAGAAACCATTTCAGAAAGAATAAAAAAACGAACCAAAAACCCAGGAATCCTGCTATTGTCCATATGACAATTAACATCTGCCTCTCCATGATTTATCCTCCTTAAGGTTACCTTTAATATCTTAAGTGTTTTCCGCCTCCTCGTCAAGGTTGAGGGTGTTTTTTGCATCCGCTACTATTGATAACCGCAAGAGGCATGAAATATTCAAAAACCCACCCAATTTTAGCCACGGTTCCCGCACGGTTTTCCTGGGGGTTCGATTTATCGAACCCGAAACTAAAGGAGTGTAAAAAATCACGCCCCTCAATTTTTATGCAAAGCCGCAAAGCCCACAAAGAGAATTCTGTTTTGTAGGGGCGACATCCCTGTCGCGATTTTTGTAGCGGCAAGGCATGCCTTGCCTTCTTCCCCTAATCTTGTGGGAGAGCCCTTCCGGGCTCGATTCTTAACTCAACAAACCCAACAAATTATCATTGCAAGGGACGAAGTCCCAAAGCAATCTCACTTCTTTATGTAGAATCTCAGTCCGGTCCTTGACAATATATTTATTGAAGAGGACGGGGGTTTTTGGGGAATTCTCAAGGGTGTTATTGACTTTCCTTTGATTCCTTCGTATTATTTAGTTGGTGAAATGATGGATGATAAAATCAAAATAACCAATAAGTGGGTTGATAAATAAAGATGAAAAAGAGCAGCTATAGTGAAGTATATCTGAAGGTTACTTCGGATATAATACCATATCGGAAGGATATCCGCAATTAACTGCGGGTATAAATGAGTTATGTGCCATTGCGAGGTAATTTTAAAATTGGTTATATTATTAATTAAGAATAAATAAGATATGATAATACAATTACCCATGATATTGAAAATAAAAGGGTATCTTAAATATGAAAATAGAAAATAATAAGAAAGAAATAAATTTCGAAAAAACAAAAGAAAAATTCATTAATTTTCTTGAAGCTAACGATAATGCAATAATGGTGCTAGCAACATCATTTAAAAATAGGGTAATTGCAAGAAATGTACTAATAGCTAATAATAGATTAGACATCTATTTTTTTACCTGGGGTCATTCTCGAAAATGTAAACAAATAAAAAATAATCCAAAAGTTGCATTATGTAAAGATAAAGTTCAAATAGAAGGAACCGCGAAGATATTAGGGGATCTTTTTTCTCAAAAAAATAAGAAATATACTGATATAATTAGAAACAAGTTTCCAGAAGCAATAAAAAGATGGGAACAGAAACCAGGAATGGTTATCGTAAGAATCAAGCCTAATTTTATATGTGTTAATGGGACTGCAATAGATGATGATGTCTATTTAGAGTATTTAGATATTGAAAATAAAAAAGCTTATAGAGAGAAATGGGCATATTATTGAATATAGTCTATATCTCGCAACGACACATAACACGGTGTAAAAGACTGCGCTTCGCTTCGTCCAAATTCGGCTTCGCCGAACTTCTATTACACCGGAAACGCTAGGCGAAATTGCCTATGAACAAAAATCAATATCATAAGATTACCTTGAGGATTAGCATAACCCCGAAATACAATCCAAAAAAATGCCGAAAACTGGCCGGGGAACACAAACAAGTAAAAAGCAGTACTCCATCAATAACTACTTCGCTAACACAGTATCTATCCACCCAGCATATCACAGAACGATTCAAAAGTTAGCATTTCGGTCTCATCTGGAATTTCAAGATAATTTCTGATGTCATCCCGGATTTTCTTAAAATCAACTTCTTCCAGCCTTATAAGAACCTCTGACTTCCAATTTTCTTCATCCAGGGCAGGAAAATCCTTTTCAGTCTGTTCTAAAGCATTATTTAACAGTGGTAAATCAGGTTCTACGCCTCTGCTGAGATACCAGAGGAGGTCATAGAAATCCCTACTTCTATCGAATTTCCTGGCGATTATTGCGCATATCTTTTTAGCCATCAATGAAGAGAGAGAATAGTGCCTTATTCTAAAAATATACTGTCTCGAAATAATAGAAATGGCTGTATCACCGCCTTCAGGCGGGTTTTGATCGATCTCTACTGAAACTGACAATTTCTGCTCTCCCTGGTCAGATAGTTTATATGAATAGAGAAGTCCGGGGAATCTGAAGAAGAATCGCTTTACTGCACCACCCTCGGAATCTTTAATTCCAACCTCATAATTCATTGCCTCTAACTCATATTTTATCTTTTCTGAGAAATTCCCTATCTTGAAAGTTTCTTTGGGCAGTGAAAAATCAAGGTCCTCAGAAAACCGCTTCAGATTAAATAGAAATCTAAGTGCGGTTCCCCCCTCAAATATTAGACTGTCAAAGAATCCAAGTCGATAGATGATGTATAAAATGTTCTCCTGAATATACTCCTTCAGGATATTTCTTCTGTAAATAACATCCCTGTCGTGGTATTCATCAAGAATATTCTTAATGTACTCTTTCATAAACTACCTCTGCCATTTTTTTGACTCTTCCAGGGTAATCTCTTGCCATCTTAATGAACTTTTCTCTATCAAGAGTATCAAGATTCTGAAGTCTCACTTCGGGAAGACCTTCAATATTTAAATATTTCAGGTATAAATAATCCAGAACGGATTTCTCAGGACCTGCAATATTAATAGAAAATTCATTAACCTCCAATTTTTTATAACCCCTGAATAGTTTATTTTTAATGTGATGATATACAAAATTCCCTATCTCATTATTAAAACGATTCGTCTTTTTTGTGGTAATTGAGACTGTAGTATAAACAGCCTCAGGAATAAGCCCGTAATAGGAAAGTGCTGATTCCATAGAAACATAGGAAGGAAAAACAATCCTATTAGCCAGGTAAAAATCCGGTGGCCTTCTGACCCCTGGAATGTTAAGAAGATATAAGCCACGCTTCAACTGGACTAAATTCCCTTCTTTAAGCCAATTATGGACCTGTACCCGTAACATCTCAGGATTGTCAGATATTAGAGAAAAATCACGCGATGAAATTACCGGCAGATCAATATTCTTCTCAATAAATTCTTCTTTTTTCATATATTTCCTCTTATTATATTTTTTTATAATATAACGAAATATATCAATCTGTCAACCCTAAGGTTTTGCGGGGTTGATGTTTGACTTTTGACATTTTATGATTGTCATTGACTTCCCTTTGCTTTCTCCATATTGTTGATGAGTGAAATGATGGGTAGTACAATCAAAATAACCAATAAGTGGGTTGATAAATAAAGATGAAAAAAAGCATCTATAGGGAGGTATATCCAAACTTAATTGCGGATATAAACGAGCTATAAGACAGGTGAGCAGTGGAGAAATAAAGATAGAAATATTGGGTTAGAATTATGGAAGATGAAACAAAGTTATTTTATGATTTAACAGCAAAAGAAACAGCTGATCGATGGTATAAAGAACAGGTACTAATGCCCACTATACAAGAGTTTGTTTCATTGCTGCCTCTGAATCCAAAAATACTTGATTTGGGTTGCGGACCTGGACATGAAAGTATGAGATTAGTATTAGCAGGAGCTGAAGTTATAGGGATAGATTTTAGTTATGAATGTATCAAGATAGCGAGAGAACGTTGTCACTCATGTCAGTTTGAAGTTATGGATTTTTATGAACTTGATGATAGGTTTGGAAAGTTTGATGGAATAGTTGCTTATGCATCCTTGATACACGTAACCCCTTCAGATTTGTCTAATGTCCTAAAAAGAGTTGCTAAAATATTAAAGAAAGAAGGATGTTTTCAAGTAATTGTACAAGACGGAGAGGGAATGAGAGAAAATTGGCCTATTGTCAGGGGAAAAAAGCTAAAACGAATTATTTATCTTTACAATAAGGTAAATTTAATATCTTATTGTTCAAAATACGGATTGACGTTGATCAAGGAAGGATACATAGACCACAGTCTTATTGAACAAGGCTGGCGATGTTATATTTTCAAAAAAAGCAAATGAGCAAATTGCGCGGAGATGTTATATAAAATTCCCAACCCTGCTCTTAAGATTACGTATAATCTCTTGAAAGACATTTATTGACTTCTCCTTGATTACCTCATATTATTGATGAGTAAAATGACGGATAGTACACTTAAAATAAACAGTAAGTGAGTTGATAAATAAAGATGAAAAAGAGCAACCATAGAGAGGTATATACAAACTTAACTGTGGATATAAACGAGTTAGACGACATTGCAAAAAAAAGGAGATTGAAGAAAATGAGAAATTAACCATATTTTCCTAAAAAAAGTTAAATGTATTTCTAAGTAAATAAAATCTATAAGGAGGAAATATGGTTAATTATAATCTAAATAACAAAGTCGTTCTAATAACAGGGTCTAACAATCCATTAGGGATAGGAGCAGCCACAGCACGAGCATTCGCTAAAGAAGGCGTCAAGGTATTTATCACTTATTACAGGACATCGCCAGAAGATGCGAGAAGGTTGATCACACAGTACGGAGTGGATTATGAAGAAGTAAAAGCCACTTCAGAACCGGGAATGCCATTATATTATAATTTGCACACAAAGGATGCACAAGAAGTAATAGACTCAATAAAAAAAGAAGGTGGCATTGTAGAAGCGTGGGAAACCGATTTGATAAATCCCAATAATGTACCAATTCTGTTCAATAAGGTTGAATCTATATTTGGAACTGTGGATATCTTGGTCAATAATGCTGCTGTATGTAGAAACAACGACTCAATCGATACAATAACTGCAGAAGTTATCGAGAAAACCTACTCTGTGAATGTAGAGGCTGCACTTCTTCTGATTTCAGAATTCGTACATAGGCATAAGAAACGAAAGAAGAAGTGGGGACGTATCATTAATTTGAGCACTGGACCTTCGCAGTGTTTTGCAGGGCAAATTGCCTATGGGTCTAGCAAAGCTGCTATAGAGGCATTTACCCGTAGTATTGCTTTCGAAGTAGGCCCTCTGGGAATCACAGTAAATACAGTAGCCCCCGGTGCAACACAGACAGGATATATACCAGCAAAAGACGAAAAAGAGCTAATACCGACGATACCTCTAAGATGTTTGGGACTACCCGAAGATATTGCAGATACTATTCTGTTTTTATCATCAGACAAGTCGAGCTGGACAACAGGACAGATAATAAGAGTAAATGGGGGGCGTGACTTATATTAGGTGATTTCGTATAACACTGTGTATATGTAAAATGAAAAATTCCCTGAGGTTGTGCATTATGGTCAGTGCCATTTCTTATGGGTGTTATTGACTTCCTTTAATTGCTTCATATTGTTAATAAGTGAAATGGAGGGTATTTGAATCAAGAATGAAGGAATTTTAATAAGATGAAAGGAGGGAAATTATGATAGGAATGGAACTGATTCCCGCACTTAAAATAGGATGGCTTAATGGATGGATACTAATATGTTTACTATATTTGATATATGGTATTTTACTCAAAATCTTTCCAAAGGATGTGGTAGCAAGACTTTATGATAAGTCCGGTCGGAGTAAAAAGCAAAAAGTTTTCATTTATATAGGAAGCTTAATAGCTTTTGTTTATTTTGGTTTGATAATTTTCACCCCGTTAAAAATCGGAGCTAATGTTTTCATCATCGGAATTATTTTATTTGCCCTTGGCTTAGCTGGATTCATCATTGCTCTTTTCAATTTCAAAAACACACCACCTGACCAGTTAGTTACCAGAGGCCTATACAGAATATCACGCCATCCACAACAACTCATGTTTTTTATTTCATTTTTTGGGGTTTGTATTGCCATAGGTTCATACCTTGCAATATTCATACAAATTATATCCTCATTATTCCTCCACTTTAGAATTCTATCAGAGGAAAAAGCTTGCCTGGAACAATATGGCGATTCATATAAGGAGTATATGAAGAGTGTACCCCGATATTTCTTGTTCTTTTGATTATGAATTTTTTTAAAGGTATAACGCTAGATTTCGTAAGCACGCAAGGTGTTATCTGTAATTTCATCCTATAGGAGGGGATAAAAATGAAAGAAATAAAAAAGATTGGGATCATTATCTGTAATCGATACCATACCTGTGCCGGGGGTAAATGTTTCAGAGCGCTTCGAAATAGGGAAGGAGCCTTTAGTATCTATAAAGGTCAGGACGTAGAGGTCGTTGGATATACTACTTGTGACGGATGCCCTGGTGGTAACATAGAATATTCTCCAGAAGAGATGAAAAAAAACGGAGCAGAGATAATCCATTTTGCAACAGGGATGGTTGTAGGCTATCCTCCCTGTCCATACATTGCTCATTTTCGTGATTTTATTCAGGAAAAATACGGTATTAAGGTTGTCATTGGAACACATCCCATTCCACAGAAGTATTACATTACTCATTCAAAGCTAAGAACTTGGGATTCTTCTGAGTGGAAAGAATTTATTAAACCGACACTAACGGATGAGAAAACTCGTCTGGCTTACGATTAGAAAGATAGAGGTGATAAAATGAACGATAATAGGAAAGTATCAAATAGGGTAAAACAAATTGGGAAATCTGCTATTCATGAAATGACAAGATTATCAAAAGAGATAGAGGACGTAGCATTTTTATCCTGGGCAAAACCGACCTCCGATACACCGGAACATATTAAAAAAGGTGCTATTTCAGCGATTAAGAATGGACTCGTAGGTGGATATTCTGAAAATGCTGGTTTGCCAGAATTGCGGGAAGAAATAGTTAAGAAACTCAAAAGGGATAACGATATAGATGCCAATGTCTCTCAAATATTGGTTACTGTTGGTGCTATCGAAGGGCTATCCGCTGCAGTAATGGCTGCGATTGACCCGGGGGATGAAGTGATTATGCCAACTCCAACATATTCAACTCACATCCGTCAGGTTCTTATTGCTTCTGGTAAACCCGTCCTTGTCCCTTTAATCGAAGAAGAAGGATTTATGCTGGATATCAAGGGCATCAAAAATGCGATAACACCTAAGACAAAGGCTATTATGTACTGTTCTCCTTCCAATCCAACCGGTACTGTTTTTGTTGAGGAACATCTACGAATGTTAGCCGAGATTGCCCTGGAGAATGACTTAATGGTTATTACGGATGAGGCTTATGAATATTTTACCTATGATGGCTATAAGCATTTCAGTATAGGTTCGATCCCAGGAATGAAAAGGAATGTGATTAGTTGTTATACATTTACAAAAACCTATGCTATGACCGGTTGGAGGATTGGATACCTGCATACAGATGAAGAACTAATCCCACAGATTACTAAAGCACATATTCCTTTTGCTATTTGTGCACCAGTCGTGTCTCAATATGCCGCACTTACTGCCTTGAAAGGTTCGCAGGAATGCGTTGCAACATTCAGGGAGCATTACCTCTCTGCTCGCAACCTAATGTGTGAGCGGCTTGACAGACTCAACTCCATTTTTGAATATGAAAAACCTGGCGGTTCCTATCTTATGTTTCCCAAAATCTTGTTAAAGGAGGGTAGCGATTCAACAACCTTTTGTAAAAAACTCTTAAAGGAAGCAAGGGTATCAGCAACACCAGGAATTGCTTTCGGACCAACAGGTGAAGGACATCTAAGATTATCGTTCTGTGTTTCCGAAGAAATGATAAATAAGGCGTTTGATAGGATGGAGGCATATTTCAAATAAATATATAATTTGGTCAAAGTTTCGCAAATATTTTTTTGGTCTTTATTGACTTCTTTTGATTTCTTAATATTATTGGTTAAAGAGAAAAGAGATTATACATTTAAAACGACCAGTGAATGTCCATAGCAGATTTTAGATGTAAACAGGAACCACATAAGCAATAAATCTTTAGATAAACCTAACAGTTTTTGGGATAACCCAAACAAAGTAGTAGGTATTGAATATTAGTATCCATAGAGAGGTATATATAAATTATTCGCAACTCTGTCCAGATTTGAAGGGGTGATAAGATGTTTGAGAAAATAAAGAAAAGAGACGGTAAGATAGTACAATTTGATGCTGAAAAGATTACAAATGCAATTGCTAAAGCGGGAACAGCAACTGGTGAATTTGACGGGAAGATTACTCAAAAACTAACTCTCAAAGTTCTAAATTTAGCTCAGCAAGCAATCACCAATACCATACCAACTGTTGAAGAAATCCAGGATATTGTTGAAGAGATATTATTATCTTCCCCTTATTGTAAAACAGCCAGGGCATATATTATTTATCGAGAGCAGCATGCCAGAATCAGAGAAATTACCGACAGCGCAAATGTTGATTTAGTGGATAAATATTTAGAAAAAATAGATTGGCAGATTAATGAAAATAGCAATATGGGTTTCTCATTACAGGGATTAAATAATTATGTTTCTTCAGAGATTAGTAAAGTTTATTGGCTGAATAAGATATATCCCCCTGAGATCAGAAAGGCTCATCATAGCGGGGATTTTCACCTCCATGATTTGAATATCCTTTCTGTTTATTGTGTTGGTTGGGACCTATTAGATTTATTGATGGAAGGATTTAAAGGTGTGGCAGGAAAGACAGAGAGTAAACCGGCCAAACATTTACATAGCGCTTTAGGCCAGGTAGTGAATTTTTTCTATACCCTTCAGGGTGAAGCTGCAGGCGCTCAGGCGTTTTCAAATTTTGATACACTCTTAGCTCCCTTTATAAGATATGATAGTTTAAACTATAAAGAAGTAAAACAAGCCTTACAGGAATTTATCTTTAATGTGAACGTTCCTACACGAGTAGGGTTTCAAACTCCCTTTACCAATGTAACCCTGGATCTAACTGTGCCTTCAAACCTTGCTGTACAGCCAATAATTATTGGCGGTGAACCTCAGAAAGAAACCTATGAAGAGTTTCAAGGGGAGATGAACCTATTCAATAAAGCTTTCTTAGAGGTAATGTTGGAAGGAGATGCAAAAGGTAGAGTATTTACTTTTCCTATCCCAACCTACAATATTACAAAGGACTTTGAATGGGAAGAGTCAAATTTAGACCCTTTATGGCAGGTAACGGCTAAATACGGTTTGCCTTATTTTGCCAACTTTATACACTCTGATATGAAACCAGAGGATGCAAGAAGTATGTGTTGTAGACTGCGGTTAGATGCAAGAAAATTGGAAAAAAGAGGGGGTGGACTTTTTGGCGCTAATCCTTTAACAGGCAGTATTGGCGTGGTTACAATTAATATGCCAAGACTTGGATATCTATCCAAAGATGAAGACGCTTTTATAGAAGGATTAGAAAAACTGATGCTTCTTGCAGAGGAGAGTTTGGAGATTAAAAGAAAAACATTAGAAAAGTTCACCGAAGGAAATCTTTACCCTTATGTGAAATATTATTTAAGGAAGGTGAAAGAACAGTTTGGCGAATATTGGAAAAATCACTTTTCAACCATCGGGATAATTGGAATGAATGAGGCATGCTTAAACTTGTTTGGAGAGAATATCGCTACTGAAGAAGGACAAAAATTCACACTTCGAGTTTTAGATTTCATGAGAAATAAGTTAGTAGAATTTCAACAAGAAACAGGTAACAATTATAATCTTGAAGCAACACCTGCAGAGGGCACCGCCTATAGATTAGCTAAAAAAGATAAGAAAAAATTTGCTCAGATTATATGCGCTAATGAAGAACAATATAAAAATGGTGCTGAGCCTTTTTATAACAACTCTACTCAACTGCCTGTGAATTTCACTGATGACATTTTTGAAGCCTTAGCCCTGCAGGATGAAATTCAAACAAAATACACTGGTGGCACTGTTCTCCATCTTTTTATGGGTGAAAGGATAGAAGATATCAAAACAGTTAAAAGATTAGTCCGAAAAATTTGTGAAAATTATCGTATACCCTATTTAACCATTACCCCAACTTTTAGTATCTGCCCCACCCATGGATATTTATACGGGGAACAAATAAAATGTCCAAAATGCGGCGCAGAAACCGAGGTTTACTCACGAGTGGTAGGCTATCTTAGACCTGTAAAGCAATGGAACAAAGGTAAAAAAGAAGAGTTTAAACAGAGAAAAACGTTTACAGCGTAAACTATGCTTATCGGAGGCTTTCAGAAGGTTTCTCTAATTGATTATCCTGGAAAAATCTGCGCTATAATTTTTACTCAGGGATGTAATTTTAGATGTCCCTATTGCCATAACCCGGAACTTATAAATCTATCGGATTCTCAAAGCCCTATAAATGAGGAAGAAATTCTTTTGTTTTTAAGAATGCGAAAAGGGAAACTCGATGCCGTAGTAATAACTGGAGGTGAACCCACCTTACAACAAGACCTGATTGAATTCCTTAGAAAAATTAGAGAGATGGGATATTTGATTAAATTGGATACGAACGGAAGTTATCCAGAGCTAATCGAAAAAATAATCAAACTGAAAATAGTAGATTATTTAACTATGGATGTAAAAGCTCCTTTAGAAAAGTATCAGGAAATTACTAATTCTAAAGTAAACCCGGATATAATTAGAAAGAGTATAGAATCAATTATGAAATCGGGATTGGATTACGAGTTCCGAACAACCTTGGTAAAATCTCAACTTAATAAAGAGGATATTATTGAGATAGGAAAATTAATAAAGGACTCCCAATTATATGTCTTACAGAAATTCGTCCCATCAAAAACCTTAAATCCAAAATTTCTTAATGAAACAACCTATTCTAACGAGGAATTTGAACATTTTAAAGGTATCCTGGGAAATTACGTCACCAAATGTCTAATACGATAGAGGATTAAAGACAGGGAACACTGCTGTAGCGCAACATACGATGTTACTTGACAATGATTTGAAAAAAATATATAATAAGCAAAGCCTAAATTTATTGGTTTCTCTAAAGATAAAAAAATCACAGGAGGTAATGAATGAAAGTAAAATATTATGCTGGTATGGCAGTGGTCTACGCGGTAGCACTCTTTTTTACTGTTGGTTGTGGTGAAGGCAAAGAAAAGCCAAAACTACCTGAGGCAGAACAAAAAGTTGATACTACGCAGGAAGTCAGGTTAACCGGAAATATGAACGATGATTTGTTCATAGAAATTTCAGCATATCAAATATATCTTCACCATAAATATATAGGGAGTGATCCTAAACGGGCAGGTGACCCTGTAAATCTTGCTAAAATGGTGGAGGAGTTTGAAAATATATGCAAAAGGCATGGAGTTACATCTGATGAATTTGGGAATTATTACGATAAATTAGAAGCAGAAAATTTCGAGCGCTATAGGGAATTTTTAATGAAGGCAACTGCTCGTGCAGAGGAGTTAAAAAAAGGGAGTAAATAACTAAGGAAAAACAATAGGGGAGTGAACAATAACTGCCACGAATAAAAAGCCGTAAGGGAATTTTTCACTTTCTTGCCAATATAAAAGCCAACGTATTGTCTGGTTATTATTCATTTAATGCTTTGGGGACGGTGCTAATATATTCTCGTCATTTTGACATTTTTTATGTGGGACAACCTTAACATTTTTCATATATTTGTCGCAATCCCGATTTTGCACACCCGTATTTTCCCCAATATATCGGATGAGCAGGACAACAATCAACACCATAAAGTAACCGGGATTTATTCAAAATTGGTGGTGTTGCGTGCCCGATTTTAGGTAACCACATTAAGTGTGTTGTGAAACATTGCCCTTTTTTATATGTCTTATGTTTCAGTTTGACCGAGTCAATAGACTGAAACCCTATCCTTTCCATCATCCGTTTTTGCATCCAGTGCATCCAGTAATTTTCTAATCCAATAGTGGCAAAACCTGCTGCATGCTTTTCACTTTCCATCATATTAGCCATAAGCATCTTGCCAAAATTATTTCCTTGTGCCCTCGTGTGTACCCAGATACAATTCATCACTATAATATTTTTTCCTACGATAGGCAGTCCAGCCGCTTCGGGTGGACCATACTCTATCATCCCTGCATGATCTCCTTCCAAGAATAAAATCTTCATGTGGAACCCCCTGGGAATCGCAGATTTTAGATATTCAAGTCGTTCTCTTCGTGTCTGATATAATACTTTTAGCGGAATCTCCTTCTTCCTATGAAAAATACATCCGACGAGCAATCTTTTATGCCTGGGCTTGTCAGTAATATCAACAATCTTAACGGACGAATATTGATTCATACCTCACACCTCCTTGTAAGTCTCCATGTTAAGTATATATAATATTTACTGTAAGTAAAGTGTAAGCATAGTAACAGAGTCACTTTCGGATGTTTGCGGAAAATTTGTGCTGTGTCTACATGTTGGAAATTTTCAAAAACGGGACATAACATCACGAATTATTTCTCTGTGTAAATCTTCGAAACATTCCGTAAGTCCGTGGTTCATCTTTATTCAAATTTAAAAATACTGCAAATAGATGGATATGTAGCGTACTAACTCGAATCACACAAACAACGCCAATATAGGTATTGGCAACACATAAAGTTGCTCAAATTTACCAATCTTTCTTCCTCTATAGCCAATAATTCCTTTTTTGTATTTTAAAATCTGTTTTAAATCATTTCTCCTTAAGCTTTCTGTCCATTTTATCTCAACAGGTAAAAATCCTCTTTTAGAAAGAATTGCTATATCCACCTCTCCTTCTGATTTTATGTAATATGTCTTGTAATATCTTCGCAGTAAGGACGATATACACCCCTCTATAATATCTCCTTTGAACGCATTATCAACCATTATAATTTCCTTGGTAAATTTCCATGGAATATCTATATCCTTTGCCCAGGAAATTAGTGCCTGAGCAATAAATGGGTCTGAGAAATGTATCTTTTTTGCTTTCTTAGGTGCTGGTTTCAATTTATCTTCTTTTAATGCATATTGAATAATTATTACATCCATATCCTCTAAAATCTTTAGATAGTCATGGATGGTTGCATGATGCTGAATTTCAGTCAAAGAAGCAATGTTATGGAGCGATATCTGTTTTGCCAGTCGGTCACTGAGAACCGCAATTACATCCTTTAGATATTCCTCCTTTTTGTTTCGTTTCAAAAAATCACCAATAACCCACTGCTGATATGTCTGGTAGATGAATCTGTTAATTTTTTTATTTGCTGCATAATCATTTATTGCCGGCAAAAATCCACCAGTCACTAAATACTGATAATAGTATTTCTCAATTGTCTTAATCGTATTAATACCCAGCTCTTTTTCTAAAAGCATTAAATTTTTTTCAGAGAGTTTTTCAAAAGAAACAGACAGTTCTTTAATTTTATTCACCTTACTCTTTAATCCGGGTACAATGAGAAGAATATATTCTGAAAAAGAAAGTGGATAGTAATGAAAATCTGTTTTCTCTGATTTCCCTCTTCTCCCAGGAAATTTTTTCATTCCTTCTTTTAGAATTACTGAATCTGAACCAGTGATCAATAAACTTCCTCCTCTAAAATATCCCATATCTGCGAAGTATTTTACTGCCCTGTCCCATTCTTTGACATAGGTTATTTCATCAAGAAAGATATAAAAGTACTTTTCTCTATCCATTTCATCAAATACACGTTGCATTGTGAGAACAAGTTCTTGGTATCTCTGGAGTAAATCACAAGCAATATAGTGAATCTGGCGCGGCGATACTTTCTTTCTCTTTAATAAATTCTTAATTATCAGTTTGATCAAGGTTGATTTCCCAACCTGTCTACCACCTGTCAAAATGTAGATTCCTGGTGTATCAAGCGGTATTTCGTTTTCCAGTGATGAATTAAAGATGTATTTTATATCTATAAGATTACTCAGATGCGGATCGTTATCTAAATATAGATTTATGTCTTTTTTAAACAGGTTATGTATCTGAAGTTCATCTTTCATGTTCTTATTTTACACAGATTTCTTTTTTTGTCAATACCCATTATCCAAATTTGGTCAATGGAAAATTCAAGGGAGAGGGAACTAACAAAGTAGAGCACCGAATGTGCTTTAGGGTGGTACTTGCATTTTCGCAATCTAATATGTACTTTCTTGAGGTTGAATTATTTATATAAATAAGAATAATATTAGTACTAAAGGAGGGAAAATGAGATTGGAAAAGGCAGCATTATTAGCAATAATTGGTATTTCTTATGCCTTTGTTTTAAGGACTATAGGGACTTTCTTACCCGATATCTTCAAAAATCTTATGGTAGCACAATCTATCCAAATTCTATCTTTCCTTGCCAGTTTAACAATTGTATTTTTCTTTATTTCTTTCTATATAGACTATGTTCGACAAGAACAAATAAAACTAAAACAGGCATCATTTTTAGCTATCATTGGTTCCTCTGCAATGGCATTGGTAAGGATAAAGGGTCTGCTATTAGTTGTTTTTAGAAGGTATATATCCCTATATCTGCTACGTTACCTAATTAGGTCTGATTATATTGGAACGGTAATACCCTGGGTAACTTCAATACTCATTTTACTTTTCTTTATAATCTTTTATAAAGACATACTCAGTCAAAAAAAGGTAGTACTCAAAACAGCTACACTTCTTGCTATTATCGGTTCTTCAATCTCAACGTTACTATTAACCTTTGTTTTATTCAATTATCTATATCCACGGGGAATTAGATGGTTTTTATACTCACCGGAGAAGATAGCGATAATTTTTATCCCACTATTAACATTTAGCTTCGTTACTCTTCTTTACTTCTTTATATGCTTTTATAAAGAACAAAAAAGAGGGGAAAAATTATGAAAAAGGAAAAAGCTATCGAACAAGGATTGACATTAGTAAATATGTCTACAATTGCAATGTTAGGGACTAATAGTGATAAAGGGTATCCGAACATAAGAGCAATGATAAAAATGGAGAATGAAGGTTTAAAGACAATATGGTTTAGCACAAATACATCGTCAAGGAAGATACCGCAACTAAAAAAGAACCCAAAGGCATGTGTCTATTTTGTAGATTTTGATAAATGGATGGGATTGATGTTAGTTGGAACTATTGAGATACTAAAGGATTCTGAATCAAGGAAATGCATCTGGCGTGAGGGCTTTGAGAAGTATTACCCCAAAGGTGTAAATGATCCTGATTATTCTATCCTTCGGTTTACCGGAGAAAGGGTAAGGTATTATCACTCTTTAAATCATGTAACTTTTGAACTTTAATTTAAACTACGAACTTTAATAACTTTTATGCGGAGAAAACAAATCGCAAAGTCTGTAAGTATTATACCCTTTTACAAAAAAAAGAACTATCGTTACTTTCCTGATACACCAGAATTTTATCCTTGACTTTTGCGGTGTCTTTTATTACACTTATAGGTGTAAAATGTAACACCGGGAGGAAATTTGATTTCTATAAAATCTAAAATTGCTCAATCACTTCTTGCTTTCTATTTTTTACGCGAGGACGAGAGCCTTTATGTAAATGAATTAGTACGTCGTCTTGGGGTAGATAAACGAAATCTTGTCAAAAAGTTAAATAAATTTGAAAAAGAGGGAATTTTCAAAAGCGAAATAATCGGTAACCAAAAATATTACTCTCTTAACAAGAAGTATTCACTTTATAAGGAGTATAAAAGAATTATTCTAAAAACAATTGGACTTGAAAAACAATTAAAAACCGTTTTAAGTAAGTTAACGGGTATCAAAAGAGCCTTCGTCTATGGTTCTTATGCTGAAGATAGAATGGATGCCTTTAGCGATATTGATATAATTGTAATTGGTAATCATAGTACTGTGACGCTTCAGAAGACAATTGCAGAGTTACAGAACTTAACAGATCGAGAAATAAATGTTATCAGCATAAGTCAGCACGAATTCAATTCCAAAGTAGAGAAAGAGGACCCATTTATAACTGGTATTTTAGGAAAGAAAAGAATAGAGATAATATGACGAATTTTGAAACGAAATATTTTGTTAAGTTTGATTTCTCTGATAAACAAATAGGTCAATATCTTAATAAGGAACACAGCCAAAGAATAGATACTTTAAAAACTCGGATGGTTATTGGGTTCGGTACTAATATATGGCTGTCATTGATTTCTTGATATTTTGGTTTTCGAAATAACAAGATATATAAGAAAGGTATATACGAAATTGAAATATTGGTGAAAATGGATTGGAGTATTTAAATCAGCCATGAATGCAGAAGAACAGAAAAAATGGTTTGATTCGTTAAAGAACAAACTTGAACAATTATATATACATCATAAAGAGCCATGGAAACAATCCGGTTTTTCGGGTCCAGAAGAGCGGTGGGTGAAATGTAGGAAACCGATTGCAGATTGTATAGAAAAATCAGGCACCTTTCTTGATATTGGATGTGCAAATGGGTATCTGCTTGAGTGCATACTGAAATGGACAAAAGAAAGGGATTTAGACATTGTTCCCTTTGGGTTGGATATTTCAGAAAAACTTATAGATTTAGCCAAAAAGCGATTACCCGAATATAACGGGAATTTCTTTATTGGTAATGCATGGGAATGGAATAACCCAATGAGATTTGATTATGTACGAACCGAGATTGTATATGTGCCTGAGTGTTTAGGAAAACAATATATTGAAAGGATAATCAGCCTGTACTTGAAAAAGAATGGTATACTCTTAATGACAGAATATAGGTCAAGTGAGAATGATATAAACAAACCATGGATTGATAAAAAATTTAGTGATTGGGGTTTCAATATAACAAAACAGACCTCCGGATTTTATGATAATAAAGAACTAACTAGAGTATTAGTCTTGACTAAGAGATAAGCAATATGAATAAATCATTATACTTTAAAAATCCAAATTATAGAAAAGCAATAAAGGAAATGACAAGAAGAGCGCGTGTGCCCAAGAACTTATTGAAATACTATGGATACGGAATATATGTTGGAAGGAAATAAATTCCCTTAAGGCAAAGCAAAAAGAAGAGAAAAAATGTCAAAATCTCAAGCACCGACCCCATTAAACTTTTCAACCTTCGAAACTTTAATTAGTCGGAAAAACAGAAGGCTTTGATTGACTTTAATATAATTATTTATATAATAAATTCACTGATAATAATATAAAAATTTTTAAAGGAGGTAAACATAATGGCAGATAAGAAGGCAGACCTGGCAGGACCAGGCATTGGCGATTACAATGAGTTGGGGAAAATCCTGCCAAATGACTACTATCCAATTATAGACCATAGAGAAACAATGAACGCACTCTTTGCAATGAAAAACTATATCGAGGAGAATCTTTGTAAAGGACTAAATTTGATGATGGTACAGGTTCCTCTTATCGTTGACATTGAGAGTGGTGTGAACGATATGTTGGATCGTGACGGTTCACGAACCCCAATTCAATTCCACATTTCAAATGACTATGATAAAAATCCAATTGATGCCCAGGTCGTGCAAGCCGCAACCAAGTGGAAGCGTGTCGCATTGAAACAGTATGATATGAAACTGGGGGAAGGTATTTGCACCGACATGAAAGCTGTTCGTAAGGATTATTTTCTCGACCACGATCATAGCTGCTATGTTGACCAATGGGACTGGGAGTTAGTTATAACAGAAGAGCAGCGCAATCTGGATTACTTAAAGGAAGTGGTGAAGAAATTATGGAAAGTCATCAAGGGCGCTGAGACTTTTGTTCAAGAAATGTATCCAAAGCTAAAAACTGATAAATACCCGGATTTACCTGACAAACTTACCTTCATACATGCAGAAGAAATCCTTGAGAGGTTCCCGGATTTGCCACGTAAGCAGCGTGAGACAGCAATACTGCAGGAATACCCTGCAATATTCATCCTTGGAGTTGGCTGGCCTCTTAATGATGGTTACCCACACGAAATGAGAGCAGCAGACTATGATGACTGGATTACTGAAACTGTCTCTAGTGATGGTAGACCCATGCATGGTCTTAATGGTGATATCCTTGTATGGAATCCGGTAACAAAGCGCCGCCACGAACTGACATCTATGGGTATCCGCGTGAACGCTGCGACGCTCAAGCAGCAACTTGAGATGAGTGGACAGCTTGATTTTCTTAAGACGCCATACCATCAGGGAATCATAAACAACGAACTTCCACTCACCATTGGAGGAGGTATTGGTCAGTCCCGCACTTACATGCTGCTGCTCAAGAAGGCGCACCTTGGAGAAGTCAGTGTCACTGTATGGCCAAAGATACTCAAAGACATGTGCACGAAGAGGAACATCCACATATTGGAGCAAAAGTGGTCTACTTATTATATATAAACTAGTTTATTGAAATTCCCTTTGGAACATGGGAGATGTAAGGTGTCAGAAGATAAATTCAAAGATATTAAAAGAGTTAGAAAGAGATGGGATGAACATGCTAACAGATATGATGAATGGTATAAAAGTTTTGAGGGCGCTGTTGAACACTATGTGGACTGGGAACTTCTAAAAGAATATCTCCCCCCAAACAAAGATGCAAAGATATTGGATGCCGCTGGTGGAACTGGTAGAATTACACTACCTCTGGCAAAGATGGGATACTCAGTTACTCTTTGTGATATATCCTCGAAAATGCTGGATGTGGCAAGGCGAAAAATAAAAAGAGAAGGAGTATCAGATAGAGTGAAAATCTTAGAGTGTGATGTTCATAATCTCCCTCTTCCTGATGAGAATTTCGATTTTGTCCTATGCTGGGATGGGATCATTGAGTCAATAAATGAATTTGTGCGATTTATAAAAAAGGGTGGAAAAATTTCAGTATATCTTATAAATAGATGTAGAGCTGCTATTGATTTATTAGGTGAAGATCCTATAAAAGCTCTTAAAATAATCAAATCAGACTTAGATTACATCCACCATCATGAAATAAAACAAAGAGCCATGAATTCTGAAGAAGCAAGAAAATTATTTGAAGGTAAAGGTATTAGAATTCTAGATATATATGCTGTTTATGGCTGGTTAGACGTGCTTTCTATTCCTGAAGAAGTACAAAAATCCACCAGTTGGGATGATAAATATTTTAATCAAGTAGCCGAATTAGTATTAAATTTAAGCAAAGAACCACAAGTCAGTGGTATGTCGAGACATCTGGTGCTATATGGTGAGAAAATTTAGATAGGAGAGTAACTTAAAGAGTATGTATTCTAAAAATTACTTATTAGGAGGTAGAAAATTATGATCAGAAAAATCAAGAAAAGATCAAATAAGGCTGGACTCCCACCAGGCACTTTAGTTCATATCGGAGAGAAAATAACGGAGAAGGTTAAAATAACAGTAATTGATTATGATGAAAAGAACTTTCAAGAAAAGGAAATTAAAACAATTAAAGAATATCTCCCGTTTAAAGATAAACCTACTATAACCTGGATAAATATAGATGGTATTCATCAGGTAGATATAATTGAAAAAATTGGTGAGTACTTTAATTTACATCCTCTTGTACTTGAAGATATTTTAAACACCAACCAGCGACCAAAAATGGAAGATTTTGAAGACTATATCTTCGTCGTTTTAAAAATGCTTTATTATGATGAAAAAGATAACGAAGTAAAGTCAGAGCAGGTCAGTTTAATTTTAGGCTCAAATTTTGTTATTTCATTCCAGGAGCAAGAAGGTGATGTTTTTAATTATGTTAGAGAGAGAATTAGAAGTGGAAAAGGACGTATTAGAAAGATGGAAGCTGATTATCTTGTTTATTCTTTATTAGATGCTATCGTCGATAATTATTTTGTAATTTTAGAAAAAATAGGAGAAAAGATAGAAGAGATAGAAGAAAAATTGATAACCAATCCAACACCCCAAACTCTTCAAACAATCCACAATTTAAAAAGGGAGATGATATCTTTACGCAGGTCAGTATGGCCTTTGAGAGAGTTAATCAGTGGCTTGGAAAGAACAGAATCATCATTGATTAAGAAAACTACAAGTATATACTTAAGAGATGTTTATGATCATACAATTCAGGTTATCGACACAATAGAATCACTTAGGGATATGGTCTCCGGAATGCTTGATACTTATCTTTCAAGTATTAGTAATAGAATGAACGAAGTGATGAAAGTATTAACGATTATTGCTACAATCTTTATACCTTTGACTTTTATTGCTGGTATCTATGGTATGAATTTTCAGTATATGCCAGAGCTTGGATGGCGAGGTGGTTATTTTGGAGTTTTACTAGTAATGTTAATTGTATGTGTTGGAATGGGAATTTACTTCAAAAAGAAAAAATGGATATAGAGGTATGTTAAATGCATGGTTTATATTTTCTAATTCCCACTTTGCTTGTAATCTTTGTGTCTTTCCTTATAGTAAGGGCTACTGCAATTGCCTTAATGATGACAGGAATGGATTCAAGAAGGGCACTGTTCCAGGCGTTATCAGCTTTTACAGGAACAGGCTTCACAACAAAAGAGGCTGAATTTGTTATGAACCATCCAACCAGAAGAAAAATTATCACCTGGCTTATGATACTGGGTAATGCTGGAATTATTACTGTTATTGTAACCACTACATCCTCCTTTGTTACCAGTCGAGGATATTATCTATCTATCAACATTTTGTTTCTTATTGTAGGGGTATATCTTTTATATAAGCTCGCAACCCGTAAGGGCTTTATTAGAAAATGGGAACGTTTTATTGAGAGTAAACTTGTTAAATCTACAGCCTTTGAGGAAGGAACGACAGAGGATCTCCTTCATCTCATTGAAGGATACGGTCTCGTACGTGCAGTAATAATAGAAAATTCTCCTTTGATTGGTAGCACTATTTCTAAATGTAAACTAACCGAGAAAAGGCTGCTAGTTTTAGGTATTGAACGTGATAAAGAATGGATTCCAACACCAAAAGCTGATGAGAGAATACAGGTCGAGGATAGAATTGTAGTGTATGGTCCTCTTAATACATTGAAATCTATATTTGGATAATGATTGTAACTGAATAATTAGAATTAAATGAAATTTAATATGAAAAGATTAGTATATAGAGTTCTTATTATATTAATAATTCTTTTGTTTATAATATATATATTAGGTTGGTTCATCCCTATTAAACAATTCGTTTTAAAGTACGCCCGAGAGAATATAAAAGAACAATTAGAAATTGACTTAACTGTTAATAAGATAGAAGGGAATCTATTTTATCATCTAATATTAAATGATATTGAATTGGGTGATATTGCAAAGATTAAAAGGATAGAGCTTGCCTACAATCCTCTTTCAATTATTAGTAAGAGATTCAGAATATTAAATCTTGAAATTAGTCAACCAAACATAAATATTGAAGAAGTACTAAAAATAAAAACAAAAGAACGTGAACGTACCCCATTATTAAGAATTGACATTGAATCTTTCGTTCTTGATTCTGGTAAAATCTTATATAAGGAAAAGGAAATACCTGTTTCTCTAAATCTTAAATTTATAAAAGATCGCTTTGATATAACTGATTTATCAATAAACCTCCCGCATTCAACATTCTTTACCTCGGGAAATTATGAATTGGATGGTAATGTAGAGCTCCTTTATAAGTTGAATTTAGAACTTTCTGATCTGAATCTGGGGGATGGAACAATATTATCAAAAGGAGAAATAAGTGGTAGGGGTACAAATCCAATAGCTAGCGGAGAGCTTGAATATTCCTCAATAAAAATTGCAAAAATTTCAACACAATATCATTATAAAGACAAGAATATTTATCTTAGAGAACTCATTATATCAGATAATAATTTCTACCTTTCAGGGAATGCATTGTTTAGTTTAAATCTTCAAAAGGGTAATATTTCTCTATCCGGGAATATTTTAGATGAAGAATTAAAAATTGATGGGAACTATAATGAAGGTTTGTTGAATGCAAATATCTCAGGTGGCGTTTGGAATTTTTCTTTAAATGGTAATATTGAAGAAGATGTTCTCCTTGAAATATCAGGAAATTACAAACAACAACCAATTAGTGGTCAAATAACTTATCAAACCGGAAAATTTTCTGGAGGTATAGAAGCTTCCTCTCTCTCATTAATTGAAGAATTAAATGTTTATAATTTACTCCTTGAATTTGACTTTAATTTTACTGATGATATTCAACAGGGAAAAGCAACAATATCAATTAATGACATATTATATTCAGATAATAACCTTGGTAATATTATAATTTCAATTGATCTAAAAAATGATACAACTAAAATTAACACCTCTGGAATTATAACTGGTTATGGATTTATTACACTAAAGCGACCAAATCCCTTTTCATTTACATTTTCAATGACAGACTTTAATTTTAGTAAAATTCTACCTGAATTAACTGGTGTGATTACCCTGAATGGAGAAACAAAAGGATTACTTTCAGAACCAAAAAAAGTAACTGCTAATTTAATAATAAGTGATTTTTCATCAATATATAAAGGAATTAATATAAATATCCCTGAACCAATAAATATGAAGTTTATTGATTCAAAATTTATTATTACTCCTTCGAAATTTACAATAGATGACTCTCAAATTTCTATAAGCGGAGAATTTACTGACAAACCAGACTTCAAACTCAAGACCGAAGGATTTGCTCTCAATATATTTAACAATTTACTACCTTATCATATAAAGAGTGGTGATTTTGATGCCAATATTCAGTTCTATAGCTTCGCCCCAATACTAGATTTATTTGGAGATATCAGAATTATAGATGCTGTATTTGTTTTCCATGAAGATACCATTGGTCCAATTGATATTAAATTAAATCTTGAAAAGAATACTATTACCATTGATACGCTTAAATTTTCATTCGATGAATATCAATTTATAAACGAAGATTCAATAATAATGACCCTAAATGAAAGTTCAATAATCTTCCAGGAATCGAAAATAAAAATTAATGATGCTTTGCTGTCTTTTTCAGGATTAATACCAATTGATGAAACTAATCAATTTGATTTTCAATTATCAACCACTGGATTTAATCTTAAAATTCTTAATATCTTCTTCCCTGATCTTATTGGTGGGGGTAATCTAAACACTGATTTCAGAATTCTTGGAGGATTTAAAAACCCAAGAATTTTGGGGAAAACGGATTTTGAAAAAGTCTTACTATTCACTCAAAAAGAAGTCATTGGACCAATAAATTTAAATATTAATTTTGATCAGAATTCTATATTAATTAATAAATTTAATTGTTTGGTAAAGAACCAGTTAATTGAAAATATCGATCCAATATTTATAGAACTCTATGAAAAGTCAGCAAAAGTCGAATCAGCAAAGATAAAACTGGGTAATAGACCATTTATATTTTATGGAATCATTCCATTTACATCCGAACCTAATTTAAATTTATCTGTAAAAACAGATTCTCTGAATCTTTCAATAATTAGTCCTATGTTACAAAAAATTAATCTTGATGGGTTCCTATCATTTGCTGTCAACGTTAAAGGAAGCTTTAATAAACCTGTGATTCTTGGTAATGCTACAGTGAACTCGATATTTGTAAATATTGATAAGGATACTATAGGACCTATAAATGGATATCTCGAATTTTCAGAAGATTATATCCAATTGCCAGAATTAAGTATTATTTATAATCAGGGTAAAGTGTTAATTAATGGCAACCTTGGACTTGATAAAAAGGCATCATTAACAATGACCATTAGAAAAACAATAATACCCATAATGAACCATTCTAAAATAGGATTTGATGCTGATTTACAATTAACAAGCAACATTGATTCTCTAATTGTTACGGGAGAAATTTTAATAACAGGTTCATATAATGAACCTATTGAAATCCAACTAATAAATAATGTACTGAATCGTGTAAACCGTCCTCCCCAAAAACCACCAGATTTCTTGAAAGGAATATATCTTGATATTGGTTCAAATATTGATTTTACTATTAATAACAACGCTGCAAATATAGTAGTGGATGGAGATCTTCAAATTGTTGGTACTGTTGCAAAACCGGGTATTACTGGACTTGTTAAATTAAAGGAAGGGGGAAGGATAGGTTATCTTGGTAGAGACTTTTATATCGAGCATGGAAATATTGACTTTATAGACCCACTTAAAATCAGCCCAAACTTAGATATTCTATCAAATAGGGGAATAGAATACCAAGGAGTAGATTATCTTATAACACTATTAATCACAGGACCACCAGATAAAATCAATATAGAAATCAATTCGGAACCAATATTACCTGCTCAGGAAATAATTGCCTTAATTATCACTGGAAAGATAAGAGGTACTCAGGTCTTAGGAACTCAAGGAATTGGAGAAAAGGCTATTGCTTTTATGGTTGATAAAATGAAAGGAAGGGTTGAAGAGCAGGTTGCTCGTTCATTGGGATTAGAAAAAGTTAAAATTTCCGGCTCAATTATAAATCCTGCCCTTCTTAGACTGGGAGCCGAAAAGCGTTTCCTTGAGAAATTAAGGGTTTCATACACTAGTGGTTTTGAAAACTGGAAACAACAGCAGATCGGACTTGATTATGAGATAAATCGTAACCTCTCAATATACTCCATTTATGACCTTGAGAATAGAGACACTGGAGCTGGTTTTGACTTTCATTTAAAACTATGGTAATATTTTCAAATCTTATTTTAATATTATCTCTTTCATTTCAAGTTCGCTCGATCACTATTTCTGGCGACTCACTTGTTAAAGAAAAAGAGTTGCATTCATCAATGATTTTAAAAGAACCTAAGTTTTTCTTTAAATCAAAATTTTACCCTGAGGTTCTCAATGGTGACATTGAAGCATTACTTTCAGTATATTTTAGCCATGGATTCCTTGAACCTACAATAATATCAAATTATGAGATAGACTCAGCAGGACAGGTTGATATCAGTATAAAAATTCAAGAGGGCAAGCAGACATCTGTTGAGAATATAATATTTACAGGTAATACTATCTATAATTCAGATAATTTAAAATCTATTATAAAAACTAAATTAGGTTTGCCATTTAATCCATTTATAATTGAAGATGATTATTTAAATATCATTAATTACTATGATAAAATAGGTTATCATGACGCTCGAGTTACATCCAATGTTGATATTATTAATGGTGCTAATATTAATTATCAAATTAATGAAGGTGATAAAGTTTATATTTCTGAAGTAATTCCGACTGGTGCACCATCAATCAATACAGAATGCCTGAAGATTGCAATTGGACTTTGGAGTAGAACAATATTAACAAACTCAAAAATTGTAGAAGCAAGAAAGAGACTCTATAATCTTGATTTATTCTCAAGTATCAGGATTCGAGAAGAAGTCTCTCTCTCTGGACGTAATGTAATCTTTGTTTTAAAGCCAAAAGAGCCAATCACACTTTCTCTTAGAGTTGGATATTCAGAACTCGATAGGATAAAAGTGGCTGTTATTGCAAAGCACAACAATCTTTTTGACTCCATTCAAAGGATGATGATTTCTGGCAAGCTTGGCTCTCGCGAACAAGGTGTAGAATTAGGTTACCATAACCCAATAACATTTGAAAGTTGGATTGAACACGGTTTAGGTCTTAGAGTAGAACAGAGAAGAGAAATTGGATTCAAAACAAGACGTTTTGGAGGATACACAACACTGATTCCTAAACCATTTTATATTCGTTATGATGTAGAATATATTCGGATTTTTGAGGTTAAAATTGTAGATGATATATCTGAAACAGCAGAGTGGTTAAGAACCTTATCTGTCGGTATAGCTCTCGATAAGCGTGATAATCAAATACGTCCAAATAAGGGATGTGTCATTTCCAATCATTTTGAAATTGCTGGAATTCTTCCAAAAGCAACAAGCAATTTTATTAAAAATGAATTTAATATTCGAACTTTCCATTTGCTACAAAGCTCTACAATTGGACTTAGATTTGATATTGGATTTATAAAACCATTCACACCAACCGAAGAAATTCCAATACACAGCCGATTTTTCCTTGGTGGAGCCACAACCATAAGGGGATATAGAGAAAAAGCTGTCGGACCTAAAGACAAAGAGGATAATCCTTTAGGTGGTGAGATGTATATACTCTCATCCATTGAGTCAAGAATCCCGATATACAAACAATTATCAGGAGTCATATTTATTGATACTGGAACTTTAGAGAAAAGTATCAAGGATATTGAGACTTCACCAAAGATAGGTTTTGGATTAGGTCTTAGGCTGTATACTCCTATTGGACCAATTAGACTTGATTTTGCAAGAAATCTTGAAGGTTCAGGAATGGTTCATTTTGCTATAGGGGAGGCTTTTTAAATTTTATTGAAATGTTCAAAGTAAAAGAATCTTTAACTGAAGAAGAAATAGAAAAGGGTCTTAAAGCTGTTATAAATGATGGTTTAGCCAGCCAGGCAATGGTGACATTCACAAGTGGTGCGTTCCTTGTTGCATTTGCTTTAAAACTCGGGGCATCCAATGTTGTAATTGGACTCCTTGCAGCTATACCTCCTTTAATGCAACTTATTCAACTCCCCTCAATATATCTTGTTGAGAAGTTAAGAAATAGACGTGCTATCACTGTTTATGCTTCCCTTACAAGTAGAACTCTATTTATATTAATTGCAGTAACTCCATTCCTTTTCTCAACTGAAATAACATTATCGATTGTCATAATAACTATGATACTTCAGGGTGGATTTGGAGCTATCTCCAATACCAGCTGGGGCTCCTGGATGCGGGATCTCATACCTGAACAACGTCTTGGTGCTTTTTTCTCTCAAAGAATGCGCTTATCAATGGCTCTAACTATCATTCTTAGTCTGGCTATTGCCTTTTATTTAGACTTCTGGAAAGTTCGTTTCCCTGAATATGAATTATATGGTTATTCACCACTCTTCTTGTTTGGATTTCTATCCGGGATTATTGGAGTATATTATCTTTCAATAACTCCAGAACCAAGTTTGAAACCTCTAAAGAAAAAAGAAGGGTTATTCCAGATGATCTTACAGCCCTTTAAAGATATTAACTTCAAGAATCTACTTGTATTCTCAGGGGCTTGGAGTTTTGCTGTTAGTCTCGCTGCACCATTTTTTACCGTATATATGCTAAATAGATTGGGTTTAGGACTTTCCTTTATAATAGTGTTAACAGCTTTGAGTCAAATTATGAATTTTATATTTTTGAGAGTCTGGGGGAAATTCTCTGACAGATTCAGCAACAAATCTGTTCTCGCAGTGAGTGGGCCTTTATTTATATTCTCAATCCTTGCATGGACCTTCACCACCTTACCAGAAAGATATCTTTTCACTATCCCATTATTAATAATTATTCATATAGTAATGGGTATATCACTCGCAGGAGTAAACCTCGCTACTGTTAATATCGGCTTTAAACTAGCTCCTAAAGGTCAAGCAACATCCTATTTAGCAGCACGGAACATCATAAACGCAATAGCAGCTGGTATTGCACCATTACTGGGAGGAACTTTTGCGGATTTCTTTGCAAGTAAGGAACTTTCCTGGACATTAACCTGGAAGAGTCCTGGAGGTGAGTTAATTCTTCCAACCTTAAACTTCCAGCAATGGGATTTCTTCTTCTTCTTTGCATTTTTAATTGGCATGTACTCTATCCACAGGTTAACTGCAATAAATGAAGTTGGAGAAGTTGAGGAAAAAGTTGTTTTTCAAGAACTTATCGCTGAAGTAAGGAGAGAGGTTAGGACTCTCTCCACATTAGGAGGGATACGGCAATTGGTCGCATTTCCAGTTACAATTATTAGACATCGGAGAAAGTCTAAAGTTAAGAAATCAATCGAATTATAAGCAATCATTTTGTTAAAAGTGGTAAAAAATAGATAATCATAATCATTGACTTTTTTATTTTCTTCTTATAATCTAACTCTGGATTATAATAGCAAGAAGATGTAGAAACTAAAGGAGGTAATAAATGACAGATAAGAAGGCAGACCTGGCAGGACCAGGCATTGGTGATTATAACGAGCTGGAGAAGATCCTGCCACAGGATTACCACTCTCTCCTTACTCCTAAGGAGACGATGAGAGCCCTCTTTGCAGTAAAAAACTACAGTAAGAAGAATCTCTTCAAGGAACTAATAACTTAAAGAATATGACAATCAAAATCTTTGTTACTGGTGGGACATTCGAGAAAGAGTACAATGAACTCAATGGAGAACTATTTTTCAAGAAGACTCACCTACCTGAAATGTTAAAACTTGGTCATTGTAAACTAAAAGTTGATATCAAGACTTTAATGATGGTCGACAGTACATATATGACTGATACTGATAGAAAAAATATTCTTGAAAGCTGTAAAAAAATAAAAGAAAGTAAAATACTGATTATCCATGGCACTGATACAATGGCTAAAACCGCCAGATTTCTCGGCAGTTCTATAAAAGATAAAACAATTGTTCTAACTGGAGCGATGGTCCCATACAGGTTTGGTAGTTCTGATGGATTATTCAATTTAGGAAGTTCTTTAGCGTTTGTCCAAACTTTACCAGTTGGAGTATACATTTCTATGAATGGAAAGTATTTCCACTGGGATAATGTTAGAAAAAACAAACAAACAGGTACGTTCGAAGAGATAAGATAAACACCCACTCCTCTTAACAACTAAATCGTTCTCTGATATAAACTTACTTTGCTACACTCCGAATAGTGTTTTGTTTCTGAACGGGAAAACCCTAGCAATACACATCGCATATCAATCTGATTCATAGAAAATCGAGGACTACCTGTTTTGAGACTATATCTCCTTACAGGTAGTCCTTTGTTTATACACCCCCCACGTTCTTACTGCTTGACTTTACGACTATTATTGATACATTAAATCCATAGAATAGCAAGGGATTACCTGGGAATATATCATTACCTGTAATTCTGAACCAGAGAAATTTGAAAGGTATAAGCGTTAATTCGAAGAAGTTGCACAAAGCTTAAAATTTGAATGATAAATCACATGGTAAACTGTATTGAATTATTTATAAATATACTTCAGAAAAAGAGGGGTTTAGTTTGAAAAAAGTGATAAGTGTATTTCTAACCTCGCTAATAATCATAATCGCTTTTATATATGTTAGACATCTTTTTGCAAATAATCAAAAGGGAGAATCGATTATGGACAAACAAGATGAATCTTTTGAAAAAGCTACCTTTGCTGGCGGTTGTTTTTGGTGTATTGAAGTAGCTTTTGAAGAATTAAGTGGTGTCAAGGAAGTCACATCAGGATACACGGGAGGACATAAAGAAAATCCAACCTATGAAGAAGTGTCCACTGGTAAAACGGGACATTATGAAGCTGTAGAGATTTTATATGACCCATCTGAGATAACCTACAAAGAACTACTTGATGTATTCTGGAAGATTATAGACCCAACTGACCCAGAGGGTCAATTTGCTGATAAAGGTCCCCAATATAGAACAGCTGTCTTCTATCATAATGAAGTACAAAAACACCAGGCAGAGAAATCAAAGGAAGAATTAGAGAAATCAGGAATATTCAATAAACCCATCGTTACTGAGATTATTAAGTCTACTAAGTTCTATGAAGCTGAAGAATACCACCAGGACTACTACAGGAAATGTCCAGTAAGATTCCAAACATATAAATTTTCTTCAGGCAGAGAACAATTCCAAGAAGAGGTATGGGGTAAAAGTTTAGGAAAGGAAAGCCCTAAAAATGGAACAAAATATGAAAAGCCATCCATTGAAGAATTGAAAGAAAAATTGACTCCTTTGCAATATAATGTCACACAGGAAAACGGAACAGAACCTCCGTTTAATAATGAATACTGGAATAACAAAAGAGAAGGTATCTATGTGGACATTGTATCTGGAGAAGTTCTTTTTAGTTCCCTCGATAAGTTTGATTCTGGCTGTGGATGGCCAAGTTTTACAAAACCCCTTGAAGAAGAAAACATTGTTGCAAATATGGACACAACCTATGGAATGAAACGCGTAGAAGTAAAAAGTAAGAATGCTGATTCTCATATAGGACATCTTTTCGAAGATGGACCAGAACCAACAGGATTACGATACTGTATAAACTCCGCTGCCCTTCGTTTTATCCCTAAAGAAGATTTGGAAAAAGAGGGATATGGTGAGTATAAGAAACTCTTTTTGAAATTAAATCAAGGAGGTGAAAAATAGAAATAAAACTTAATGGAAAACTTGCTTTTATCACTGCTTCTTCAAAGGGAATAGGCTTTGGTGTTGCAAAGGTCTTAGCTAAATCAGGAGCAAATGTAATTCTATTATCAAGGAATGAAGAAAATCTTAAAAAAGCAAAAGAGGAAATTGAAGAGGAAACCGGGAGAAAGCCCGAATATGTTTTGGGCGACTTAACAAAGCGTGATGATTTGAAAAGAATAATAAAAGAGATTAAAGATATTGGAGATCCCGAAATATTCTTCTTTTCCACAGGTGGTCCAAAGCCTGGATTCTTTATGGAAAAAGGAATGGAAGAATGGGAGAATGCTTTTAATCTATTGCTTTATCCAGCTGTTTATTTAAGTAAAGAACTTAGCCCTGCAATGATAAAGAAGAATTGGGGAAGAATCGTTTACTCTACAAGTGTTGCTATAAAAGAACCCATTCCTAACCTAGCCTTGAGTAATGTGGTCAGGATTTCAATGGCTGGATTGGTAAGAACCTTGGCTAAGGAAGTGGGAAAGTATGGTATAACTGTAAATGGTATTATGCCAGGGATAATTAAGACAGATAGAATGATACAATTAGCCAAGGATAAAGCCCAAAGAGAAGAGCTGACTGCTGAGGAAGCTTTAGAGGAATATGCCAAACCTATACCAGTTGGAAGATTGGGCGAACCAGAGGAAATAGGATATATGGTTGCATTTTTAGCAAGTGAATATGGTTCATACATAAACGGAGCTATGATCCCTGTGGATGGTGGAAGGCTCAATTCGGTCTTCTAATTAAAAACAAAACTAATATTAATTTTTCAGATTGTCAGTCTGGCATAAAAAGGTTGGTAGTAATAATGAAAATATTAGGCATTGTTGGCTTACCAAGAAAAGAAGGTAGAACCCTCAGAAGTAGTAGGATTTGAAGTGAAAATAATCCCCATAGAACATAGCGAATTTGAATCAGGTTTGTATAATGCAATATTAGGAATTAAAAAAGGAAACCTAATAAGCAATTTTATATATACATAAAATGTATTTAACCTATAACTTGTCGATGGTTAGGAACTTATAAAATGGCTGAGAAAGATTTTGAAAAATATTGGTTAGCTAAATTCTCTAAATGTTTAGGAGAGATAGCAGACGAAGATATTCAAAATGAAATAATGAACGGAAGTAAAGGACTTTCCGATAATTCAAATCGTGAAGATATAATTAAATGGTCTAAAAAGGCAATGGAAAATTGGATTCTCTTGTAGATGAGAAGATGCGAATTGACATAATGACTGGTTGTACCTGTCAATACCCAAAATCTAATTTAAAGGAAATAAGGAAAACGTATGAGGAAACCAAAGACATTGATTTAGTAATATATAAAAAGGAGCAATCAATATGACAAAACCAGATTCTACAAAACCTTCTAATTTTATCCGAGATATCATTGAGGAAGACCTTAAGACAAATAGATACGGTGGAAAAGTTCATACCAGGTTTCCACCAGAGCCTAATGGTCGCCTTCATATTGGTCATGCAAAAGCCTTCTGTATTAATTTCGGTATTGCAGAAGAATACAACGGTCTCTACAATTTGAGGTTTGATGATACTAACCCGACAAAAGAAGAAGTCGAGTATACTGAATCGATAAGAGAAGATATCAGGTGGCTTGGTTTTGACTGGGAAGATAGAGAGTATTATGCGTCTGACTACTTTGAGCAACTATATGAGTATGCTGTGCAACTAATTAAAAAGGGTAAAGCATACGTTTGTGATTTAAATACAGATGAAATTCGCAAAACACGTGGTACCTTAACTGAACCCGGTAAAGAAAGTCCATATCGAAATCGTTCAATCGAAGAAAATCTCGATTTATTTGAGCGTATGCGTGTGGGTGAGTTCCCCGATGGTTTTAGAACACTTCGGGCAAAGATTGATATGGCCTCTGGAAATATAAATATGCGAGACCCTGTAATGTATAGAATCTTAAGAGTCACACATCACAGAACAGGTGATAAGTGGTGTATTTATCCAACATATGATTTCACTCACGGTCAATCAGATTCCATTGAAAGAATTACGCACTCTCTATGTTCACTTGAATTTAAAGACCATCGCCCACTATACGATTGGTTTTTAGATGAACTGGACATCCATCATCCAAGCCAAATCGAGTTTGCTCGACTCAATATCAGCTACACAGTATTAAGTAAAAGAAAACTTCTAAAACTTGTAGATGGAGGATTTGTAAACGGATGGGATGACCCACGAATGCCTACATTATCAGGATTACGTAGACGTGGATATACACCGGAGTCAATTAGAAACTTTTGTGAAGGTATTGGAATAGCTAAGAGCAATAGCATTGTTGATGTGGCATTTCTTGAACACTGTCTTCGTGATGATTTGAATAAACGCGCACCACGCGTTATGGCTGTGTTACGCCCACTTAAGGTAATTATAGATAATTATCCGGAAGATAAGGTAGAAGAGTTAGATGCAGTTAACAATCCAGAGGATTTGAGTATGGGAACTCGGAAAATTCCTTTTTCACGAATACTTTACATTGAACAGGAAGATTTCCGCGATAAACCACCAAAGAAATTCTATCGATTGGCACATGGACGCGAGGTTCGACTTAGATATGCTTATTTTATTAAATGTGTTGATGTGGTAAAGGATGAGAGCGGGAAAGTAGTTGAAATACACTGCACTTATGATCCGGAAACACGAGGTGGAAACGCTCCTGATGGACGTAAATCCAAAGCAACACTTCACTGGGTTACAGCTGACCAATCTTTCAAAGCTGAGGTTCGTCTATACGATCGTCTCTTCTTAAAAGAAAATCCCAATGAAGTAGAAGAGGGTTTTGATTTTACTGTGAATATAAATCCAGATTCCCTGGAGATATTAAATGAGTGTTATGTTGAACCAACCTTAAAAGAAGCAAAACCCGGAGAGCGATATCAGTTCGAGAGACTGGGATATTTCTGCGTTGATCCTGATTCCACTCCTGGAGCATTGGTATTCAACCGAACAGTCCCATTACGCGATACATGGGCAAGGATCCAAAAAGCACAGCAACGTTGAATTAAATGCAAGAAGGAATAAAAAAAGGGGATTTAGAACCTCCAACATATTTCCTGATATGTTTAGTACTAATAATAGGATTACATTTTATTCTTCCTATAATGCAAATAATTCATGCTCCATATAGATTTATTGGAATTATATTTATAGGAATCGGACTTTGGCTAAATTTATGGGCAGATGGTCTATTTAAAAGAGGAAACACTACAGTTAAGCCATTTAGAAAATCATCCGTTTTGATTTTGGAAGGACCATTTCGTTTTAGTCGTCACCCTATGTATTTAGGTATGGTGATTGCTCTCTTAGGCATGGCAATTATCCTTGGGTCATTAGTTACTTTTCTCCCTCCCATTGCCCTTTTTATAACTATGCAAATGGCTTTTATCCGCTATGAGGAAAAAGCAATGGAAGAAACCTTTGGCGAGGAGTATTTAGATTATAAGAATCACGTTAGATGTTGGTTATAATTTTACTGACTGACATAAGTAATCCATTGGATAGTCTGTTTTAGTTCACAAAAAAGGTTTGACAAACGGAAAACGGTTTTTATAATGGAAGTATGAAAAAGTACGGAAAGAACCCATACAGGTATATCTGCAATACTGCAGATATACTCTTAACGCAAAAGTATATATGCAATGCGTCTATACACAGTTAGCTGAAATGGACAAAAAGAGGGGAGAATTAAGATGAAAATTGAAGTTGAATATTTGCAGTTTATGTGGCCAATGAGGCACTTTTTAATAACATGTGGGGAGATGGGCGGAAAATCAAATATCATAGCGGTCAGTTTTTGTATGCCTGTATCAAAGGAACCCCCACTTATAGCTTGCGCCATAGGAAAAGAGGCTTATTCATGTAAGTTGATTGAAAGCACGAAAGAGTTTATTGTGAATGTTCCTCCAAAGGAGTTGGGGCCAAAAATATATTACTGTGGCTTCCATTCAGGATATCAAGTAGATAAATTTAAGGAAACCGATTTAACACCACAACCGGCACGCAAAGTAAGAGCTCCTATTATTGAGGAATGTGTAGCTCATATGGAATGCAAAGTTAAACAAGAAATAGAAACAGGAGATAAAAATTTGTTTATAAGTGAAGTGGTAGAGGCGTATGCAGATGAAGCTATTGTGAAGGGTGAAAGGAAGGCCGAGTATGCAAAAGGCGATTTTCCACGGAAAGTATATACTATAAGGTTTAAAAGATAATAGTCCACTTCAGCTAACAGCGTGTTTGCGACGCTTCGCTAAATCCAGTCGGGACTTCACAAACACGCAAGCCGTTAAAGGTAACGGAGGTTGACTTTTTTATGGTCTTTATTGACTTTTCTTTAATTCCTTCATATTATTAGCTGATGAAATGATGAGCGATACAATCAAAATAAAAGTAGATAATAAGAACACCTTTAGATAGTTATATACAACATTATGTCACATATACTACCAAATTGGAGGTATATACGCAATACTGCAGATATGAACGAGTTAGATGAAATAATGCTCAGGTGATTGGAACATGAAAAGTTACAATAAAATCATGAGAAACATTGAGCGGCTTGGCGAAAGATATGTTGAGGAATATCTTGGCAGATGGAACAAAGAAGAATTACAAGATAATTGGTGGGAAGCACTAAAATTCTTTTTCAGTCATTCGTTTATGAGAGGAAGGCGAGATGAGCTGTCTAATGAATACTACCATTTTACCATTAAAGCCTTAGAAGATTATTTTACCCCCACTACAGAAAATTTAGAAGAATCTTATGCGAGACTCAAGAAACAGAAGGATTATTTTGATAAAGAATGTATCTTGAAGTTCAAAAAGGATAAAGATATGGATATGCGTGCAAACAGCATTAATAAAAAACACAAAGACGATTTCAAGAAGGAAATAGCAGAAAAAAATCCAATTGTAAAACTCTTAATTACTCAAAAAGAAGTCAAAGTAAAATGGGACGATGAAACTTACGAAAAGGAAATTCTTTTAGGTAATGATGCTGATGTGATGATGGTTTTAGATGTTTTGAAGTTTATTTCAGATAATGAGAGGAAAAATATTTACAACTATCTAAAGAATAAGATGGACAATTCTGAAGTTAAATCTGTGTATGAAGAATTAACAAAAATGAGGGCTATTTCAGATAAAATTGCCACTTTCATCATTAGAGATGTTGGGCTAATGAACCCAAAGATAAGAATAGCAGATGAGGAGGACTATAAATTGGCATTTCCTGTGGATACATGGATAACGCAAATTGCTGACAAACTAAACAAACTATATCGTAATGGTAAAAATGAAAAAGAAATTAAACATTGTTTCATCAAGAATTGTAAGACATATAACATAGACCCATTAAAGTTTGCAGCAGGGCTATGGTTCTTGGGTTTTCATTCACTTGATATATTACTAGAAAATTGCTTAGGAGAGGTTGAATTTGAAAGCATTACTTCGTCTAACAACAGATAAAAGGTTCCGTTTCACTTCATCCAAAATCGCCAGTCGGCGAACTTCTTTTATCCGTCTTCCGTTAGGCGAAATAATTTTATAAGGAGGTCTAAATGGCAACAATTAAGGAAATAGCAGAAAGGTATGCAAAGGATATAAGAAGAGCTGTAAGGCAGACCAAGTTAGAGAAGCCTATTTCTGAAGGTTTAATAAACAAGGCTTTTTTAATAGGAGACCCTCTTTTGGAAACTCTTAAAAATATCCAAAAGGATTTAGAGAGATATACATATGAAGGCAAACCTCTCTCTAAGGACACCAAAGAGAAGATTCTAACAACTACAGGCAAGATTTTAGAACTTAGCAGACCTGATAATATTGCCTACATTGTCAAAGAGGCCAGCAATGACAATGCAATAGGACTAATAGACTACATAGGTCAATTTATTGATGAGGTGCCTGAGAAGGATGAAGAATGAGTATAGAGCTTGGTATAGCTATAATTTCTTTACTCATCGCTTTCTTGGCTTATTGTAAATCTAAAGAAGCAATACGAATTTCTATGGGAGAATCAGAAAGATCAACAAGAGACCTTATTAGTCAGGCTCGTAGAAATATGGAAGATAGATCGCTGTATTTTGCGGAGTTATTGAAAGACATAGAGAACAAAAAGGAACCAATATTTAAAGCTTCTAAAAAGGCACTCAACTCTGCTGTAGAAGACTGGTTAAATGCTTACGAAAACGCATGTGGAAAATATTTAGATGGGAAAATAGATAAGAAAAGGTTTCGCAAAGACTTTGAGACAGAAATAAGAAACTTTGTAGATGACAAAAAGAAAAAGGAAATCTATGGGCAGCTCCTACATCCAAAAGAAAAATCTCACTACAAAAGCATATGGAAAGTTTCTAGGGAGTGGGGGTATGAAGAGTAAAATAATTACTTCGCCTAAAAACAAGTTATATGAAATTGATAAAGGAAATGATAATGAGCAATATTGCGGAAGAAAATAAGCGATTTTGGAAAAGATGTTTTGCAGAATCTAATTTCAAATTTAAATCTCTTGCAAGTAAGGATTTCTCTCACATTATAAAACTCCTAAGAAAATATCATGTGCGGAAAGTATTAGATTTGGGCTGTGGTTATGGGTATTGGAGCATTGCTCTTTCAAGGACGGGCTTCCAAGTGAAAGCAGTTGATATTTCTTTAGAAGCAATAAAAAGAGTCCGAGAATGGGCAAATGAAGAGGGACTTTCTTTGGAAACTGAAGTGTGTTCGGTTCAAGAACTCACCGTTAGTAGTCGGAATTTTGATGCAATAAAAAGGATGTAATTTGTGATAGACCTTTTGGCTCAAATGGGTATTCCAGCAATTTTCATTCTTTTGTTAGTTGTTTTATCAGCGATTATTTGGAAATATTTCAATCATCGGTTAGAAATTGAAAAACAACGATTTTCCTCAGAGATAGAAACGATCCAAGCTATTCATAAAGAGCGATTTTCAGCGGTTGAATCTATAAATCATTATACTGCGGAATTATATCATAATCTTAGACATCTATCAGAAGAACCTAATAGAAAGTCAGCAATTGAAGAATATTGTGCTACTCTGCGAAGCTTTGTTAGAGAAAAAGTTTTAATTTTAGGAAACGAGGTACAAGAAGTGGTTTATGCTCTTACTGATTATGCAAAATCTGTTATTGAAGGGCATGATCGATATGAAGACGATAAATTCTGGGAGTTGGACAGGGATGTATCAAGGGTAACAAGAGAAATCTTGAGAACGATTCCAAGAATTCCAAAGGATATTTTGAAGTGAATATTTGCATCAAAACTTCGCCTAACACACACATATTAAAGGCAATTTGTCAAGGGGGGAAATTTTCCCACTGACGATTTTTTAATATCGTTTTCATTAGACAAATAACGGACTGGCCTTAAAAAATATATTATTCTTGTAAATAGATTGAAAACAGGAAACGCTGATTGATTTTGTGGCAATTATTGATATAATAAAGTTATGGGAGGCAAAGTCCATTCGAAAAGGAGTTTATATGGTTAGAAAAAGCCGTGATTGCAATTTAATTAGTACAGATAAACCTAGGTTAGTTTTCTAAAATGAGGAGGTCAAAATGATCATTACAGGAAAAAGAAAAAGAAAATTAGATAAGAAGCTGCTAAAACTTGAAGAAGGCAAAAGAATTATTCTTGGCCTTGCCATTAGTTACGAAATTAAAGACACTCTCCTCAAAATTGGATTCACTGAAGACCTTAATGAAGGTGAAACGGTTTTGCCTCCATCTGATTTTGGACCTATCTGTAGATTCAACGCTGATGGAAAATACATAATTCATAAAGACCAGCCAATGGAGACTGCATACAGACAAGTCGAATGGACTTGGGAACAATGGGCTGGTTATGGGGAAACCGAAACGCATTCAAAAATTGTTGATGTTCCATATCAACGTTATCCGAGAACACTGGTCCCTCCTCCAAGCATAGAACTTTCAATTGTTCAAAATGTGGAAGGGCTAAAATATGTAGTTGCCCCTGTCCAGGTGCTCAATTCCCAAAAACCCGATCACTTGTTGCACTCAATCAACATTTTCCTAGAAATATTTGGACATTGTGAAATCTTATCTGAAAATCTGGAAGGGTATACAATAAAAAATTTGAAACGCTTAAACTGGAAAATATTACCGCCAGGTAAGTGGCCTTGGAAAAAAGTTAAAAAAGAAGTTTCTTCCTTAGTAGAAAAAGCATCTGAACAAAACCAGATTGTTATCAGATATAGGCTTAAAACAATAACAGCCTTTAATCCCGAATTTATCGCAATAGGTCAAGCAGGGTTCTCGGGATATCTCATATTTGGATTCCCGAAAAAAAATTTGTATGTTCTCGAATCCCTATACACTGGTAATGCTACATATGTATTTGAAGAGGCATGGGAAGAATTGTCTAAATTAACAAAAGCTGAAATACTCCAAGGCAATCTTCAAAAGGAAAGAATTATCCATAGAGAGCACTGGGAAATTCACGTTAATAACTTGTTGGAATAAATAAAAAAAGCTAACAAATGGCTGAAGTCGGACTGGCAAATCCGCTGCGTTTCTTTGTCAGCTGCTTAGCTCAGCCACTATGCTATTAGTAAGTCAAAGGGGATGGGGGTTGACTTTTTGATTTCAAGACTTTTTTATGGTCTTTATTGACTTTTCTTTAATTCCTTCATATTATTAGTTAATGAAATGATGAGCGATAAAATCAAAATAAACGGATATAATAAGTCACCTATAGATAGATATATACACCATCACGTCACATATACTACCAAATTGGAGGTATATAAGCAATACTGCGGATATGAACGAGTTAGGCGGAATTGCCTTAAAGAATGAGAGGGTAATATGGAAAACTTATTAAATAATTTGAAAACTTTACTTCAAAAAGATGAACGACTCGTCAGCGAGGGCGAGCTTTTGAAGAATAAAATTATTGAGCTTGCTTTGAAATTAGATAAGGAACTTATAAAACTTCTTTTGTCTGATAAAAAAATGAAAGAAGTGTTTTTTGTTGATATAGAAGGAACGCTTATTTTTGATAAGGATAAATTTATTCGCTTTGTTTCCAACAAAGACTTTCTACCAGATTCATTTACCGCCTTTAAACAAAAGATTGGACTAGTTGATGAATATAGTCGTTACTTTTCCCAAATATCAGATCGTGAAGTAGTTTTAGCTTGGCCTTATAAAGACTGTATTTTGGAAGGAGGAATGACTAAAGAGGATCAAAAAAGAGACGAAATATTTTGGAACGAAACGCTTGCTCCTGACGAAGTTAGTCGCTTACTTGACCCGAAGGTTTTTACCAACACAAAGCGAATTGATAGGAATGGCGAGCATAAACTTGATAAATTCAAAACTGACGAAAATGGTAATATTAAGGACAATCTAATTATTAAAGGCAACAATCTTTTAGCCCTACACTCCCTCAAAAAGCGCTTCGCCGGAAGAGTGAAGCTTATTTACATTGACCCGCCGTATAATCCAGACAGTCCATCAAACACCTTTTGTTATAATAATAATTTTAATGAATCAACGTGGCTAACATTTATGAAAAATCGGCTGGAAGTAGCTAAAAGTTTATTGGGAAAGAATGGAGCAATGATTGTTGCCATAGATGAAAATGAACAAGCGCCTCTCGGAATGCTGTTGCGAGAAATTTTTAAGGAGTATGAGATTCATTGCATTACTATCGTACATAATCCTAGGGGCGTGCAAGGCACTAATTTTTCGTATGTGCACGAATATGCATTTTTTATCCTGCCTAAAGGAATAAAATCTATTGGAAACAGAAAGATTGCTGAAAATGATATTACTTGGTCTAACTTTAGAAATTGGGGTGGCGAATCGTTAAGAGGAGACGCTAAAAATTGCTTTTATCCCATTATTGTCAAAGATGGGCAAGTAGTTAGTTTTGGAGAAGTGCTCTCCGAAGATGAACATCCAGAGAAGCAAACAGAAAAAAGAGGCGAAGAATTTTATGTTTACCCTGTTGATAGCAAGGGCGTAGAAAGAAAATGGCGATATGCGAGACAAAGCGTGGAAGAAGTAAAACATCTTTTACGAGTGAGAAATACAAAATCAGGTTACGAAATAGAAATTGGCAAGGATTTTGGTACATACAGGACGGTTTGGGAGGATCCTAAATATGATGCAAATGAGTATGGTACCAAACTTGTAAAAAGCCTTGTGCCAGGCTGCAAATTTGATTTCCCTAAATCATTGTGGAATGTCTATGACTGTCTGTATTCTGTTGTGTCAAATGACAAGGATGCGATTGTTCTTGATTTTTTCGCCGGGAGTGGGACAACAGCCCATGCTGTTTTAGAAATTAACAAGAAGGATAATGGCAATCGGCAGTTTATTCTTTGTGAGCAGATGTATTACGTTGATACTGTAACTAAAGAGAGAGTTAAAAAAGTTATCGAAAATAATGGCAGTGGCGACTTTGTCTATTTGGAACTAATGAAATGGAATGAAAATTTTGTGGGGAAAATTCAAAAAGCGAAAACAAAAGAAGAATTAAAGAAGTTATGGGAAACAATGAAGAAGAAAGCGTTTTTGAGTTATAAGGTGGATATAAAAGTGGTTGATGAGAGCGCTAAAGATTTTGCCGATTTATCCATTGAAGACCAAAAAATATTCTTGTTGGAGTGTTTGGATAAAAACCATCTTTATGTAAATTACAGCGAGATTGATGATGAGGAGTATGAGGTGAGTGAGGAGAATAAGAAGTTAAATCGTGAATTTTATAAAAATTAATTCAAAATGTTATGATGAATACCTGGAAACAAACCAAGTTAAAAATTAAAGATCTCCGTCTTTGGGACGAAAACGCACGTTTTTCAGACCGGTACTTTAATCAACCGGAAAAAGAGTTGAGCAAATATTTTCTCTCAAAAAAGAATTTCAAGGTTTTTAAGCTAGCAGAGGAGATTGTGAAAGATTTCGACTTACCACAGCTTGAAAAGCTGGTAGTTTATAGATCGGGTGATGCCAATATTGTTCTTGAGGGTAATAGGCGCCTTACAGCTTATAAGTTGCTGGCTAACCCTAATCTGATAGAAAATAATGAATTAAAAAAGAAATTTTCAGAACTAGGAAATCAGATAAAGATAACTGCTAATTTTGAGCTGGAGTGCATTGTTACCGATAATTTGGAGCAAGGATATCGTTATATTGAAAGGAAGCATCTCAACAATAATAATGAGGTGGGTTGGGGTGATAACGAAAGGGCTCATCACAAAAAACGCAGAGGTAAAGCCGGCGAAAAGGAAATACTAAAAGTCGAGATTACTAAAATTATTCATGGGCTTGATTTCCCTAATATATTGCAAGAAAAAGTCTTAGGGCCAGGCTATGTAACAACCTTTTGGAGATTGATGGAACAATCTCCGGCATATAAAGTTTTTAAGTTTTCTTTTGATAAGCAAAAACAGTTGCAAATTGGTGATAAAGATTTTGGCAATAAGCTAAAAGTCATCATATGGGACGTACTGGAGAATGGAAAATATAATGGAAAGTTATTCTCTCGTTTGAATGTTAAGGAAATTGAAGATTACTTAAAAAGCATTTCTGAAGATGATTACAGTCGAGTATCTAATAAAATAGAAGAAAAAGAAAAGCAAAAAGTACTAAATCTTTTTGGAGAGGAAATAAGACCACAAGGGACGACAAAGCAAGCACGAAGAACACCAATAGTCAAACAGGGTAACATTTTATTTGGGAGAGTACTAAGTCTCGAGCCTAGTCAAACTAATAATCTATATCGTGCGATTGATAAGATTTATTCCCAAAACCAAAATGATGACTCTATCCTTCCTGTAATTGGCATGTCTTTGCGCCTTTTGTTGGAGGTGGCTGGTAGGGAGTATTTCGCGAATTGCGGCGATGATGAAAAGAAAAAATACGCTTCGGAAGATAAAGTGTGCGAAAAATTTTTGAAAGAAGCAAGGGTTGCTATGGATAAGCAGAAAGAGAATTATACAAGATTGACCCTAGATTGGATCTCATCAAGAGAAACAATTATTGGATTACTGCATAAATATGCTCACGGAAATATTTTGTTTAGCAGAAGTGACATTTTGCAGTCATCCGTGGTTGTGGCCGATATTCTAGAAACATATTTTGGAAAAAATGAAAACTAGTATGAGATTTTACTCACCTCTTCGATATCCGGGCGGGAAAAACAAACTAGCAAAGTTTGTTGCTTTAATATGTAAAAAAAATAATATCGATGGACATTATGTGGAGCCGTATGCCGGTGGTGCATCAGTGGCTCTTTATTTATTGGTAAATGGTTATGTAAAAGAAATAACGATCAATGACTTTGATAGAACTATTTATGCTTTTTGGTATTCAATTTTGAGCGATACGGAAAGGTTTTGCAGGAAAATCAAGAATACAGAGATTACTGTAGAAAATTGGAAGAAATTTAAAAAGATCCACAAAAACAAAAAGGCGGCTAATTTATTTGATTTAGGGTTCGCAACCTTTTTTCTAAACCGGACTAATCACTCTGGTGTTCTTGATGGGGGTGTTATTGGAGGAAAAGACCAAAAAGGGAAATATAAGATAAATTGCAGGTTTAATAAGGAGAGTCTTATTGAACGAATCAAATTCATCGCATCTTACAGAGTAAATATACATCTTTATAATTTAGATGCATTAGATTTAATAAAAAAAATTCAGAGAGAGAGTGTGAACAGAAATACAATTTTTTATTTTGATCCACCCTATTACCTAAAAGGCCCATCGCTATATATGAACCACTATAAAAATAGTGACCACAAAAGAGTTAGCGAAGAGATAAAAAGGATGCGTAATGCACGGTGGATTGTTTCTTACGATAATGTACCGGAAATAAAAAATCTTTATAAAGACATAAAGAAAAAGGAATACTCACTTTTACATACTGCAAATGAAATTAGAATAGGAAAGGAAATTTTATTTTTTAGTGATAATTTACTAATTCCAAGAGTACAAAATCCTGCAAAAATTTAATTAAACTATGCTCTACGAAACTTTTAATTCAATAAAAGAAACGCACAGGCAAGGTTTATAAATCTATGGCAAAAAACAAGTTTAATAAAGGCGAAATAGTAATTTATCAAACCTCTAAAAAAGAGGTGGATCTAAGAGTGCGTTTTGAAGGAGAAACTGTTTGGCTTAAACAAGACGAGATAGCTAAACTCTTCAGCAAAGAGCGTTCGGTAATTACCAAACATATCAATAAAATTTTTGCGGATAAGGAGGTTGATAAAAAAAGCAATGTGCATTTTTTGCACATTGCCGGATCTGATAAACGAGTGGCGTTTTACAATCTGGATGTGATTTTGGCAGTTGGATATCGTACAAATTCAGCACGGGCTATTCATTTTAGAAAATGGGCAACAAATGTTTTAAAGAAGTATCTTTTACGCGGTTATGCTATCAATGAGAAACGGCTTTTGGAAGCACGAGAGAAATTTAAAGAATTGCAGACCACCATTACTTTTTTGCAGGAAAAATCAAAAAAAGAGTTATTATCGGGACAGGCGGGCGAGATTTTAAATCTACTCTCAAGTTATGCCAAAACCCTCACATTACTTGAAGAATACGACAAAGGAAAATTAAAGACTGCAAAGGGCAGGAAAGCAAAATTTGTTTTGAAGTACGAAGAGTGTCAGCAGATTGTCCAAGAAATAAAAAAGGAATTGATTGCCAGAAAAGAAGCCGGTGATATTTTTGGTGGGGAAACAAGGGGCGCTTTTGAGGGAATTATAAAAGGATTGTATCAAACATTTAACCGCAAAGAATTATATCCAACAGTAGAAGATAAAGCGTCTCATTTGCTTTATTTCACAATTAAAGACCATCCATTTACTGATGGCAATAAGCGTATTGCCTCTTTTTTGTCAGTGTATTTTTTGGACAAAAACAACTATCTCTATCGTGAAAATGGGGAAAAGAAAATAAATGATAATGCCTTAACAGCGCTTGCGCTCTTAATCGCTGAAAGCGACCCAAAAGAAAAAGATATTATGATAAAAATTATCAGGAATTTAATAACGGAATAGCGATGCTTTACGAAACATTTAATTCAATAAGAGAATCATTCGGACAGGATTATTTTACATCACGGATAGATAACGACATTGTTCAAAATCTCAATTTCAAGTTTGAGTTACGAGAATATCAAAAAGAAGCTTTAGGCAGGTTCGATTTTTATTTTAATGGGTATCAAAAAAGACAATTTCCTGCACAGATTCTTTTTAATATGGCAACGGGCTCTGGCAAGACGCTCATAATGGCTGCCAATATTTTGTATTTATATAAACTCGGATACCGCAATTTTATCTTTTTTGTAAACAGCACAAACATTATTGAAAAAACAAAAGATAATTTTTTAAATCCTTTATCGGAAAAATATCTTTTTGCACCTAAAATAAAATTTGGAGAGAAACAAGTTGATATTAAAGAGGTTCAAAATTTTGAAGCGGCAAATCCGGAGAACATCAATATTGTTTTTACCACTATTCAGGGATTGCACACGCGTTTAAATTATCCTCACGAGAACGCTTTAACATATGAAGATTTTGAGGATAAAGAAGTTGTCCTTATCTCAGATGAAGCGCATCATTTACAAACCCTAACAAAAGCTAGACTTAACAAGGGAGAATCAGAAGAAAAAAGAAGTTGGGAATACACAGTTGAGCGGATTTTGAGAAGCAATCTTAAAAATATTCTGTTGGAGTTTACAGCAACGATTGATCTGGGTAATCAAAATGTCAGACAAAAATACGAAGACAAAATTATTTTTCAGTATGATTTGAAGCAATTTCGCCTGGATAAATATTCAAAAGAAATAGAGGTTTTGCAGGCAGATTTAGACCCTATTGACCGAGCTTTGCAGACAGCTATTTTAAGTCAATATCGCAGGAAAATTGCCGAAAAATATCGACTGTGCCTCAAGCCTGTGCTTCTTTTTAAATCCAAAACTATCAAGGAATCAAAAGAAAATTATGAGGGTTTTTTATTAAAAATAAAAAAATTGTCTTACAAGGATATTCAAGAAATATATTCACGGGCAAAAGGCACAATTTTAGAAGTTGTGTTTAACTATTTCCAAAAAGAGAAGATAACTTTTGACAATTTAATTAGAGAACTGCAAGAGGATTTTTCTAAAAGTAGATGTATGCTTTTAGATTCTGAAAATGTTACTGAAGAAAAGCAGTTAAAACTTAATTCTTTAGAGAGCAAGAATAATGAGCTCAGGGCTGTTTTTGCAGTAAATATGCTAAATGAAGGCTGGGATGTGCTTAATTTGTTTGATATTGTCAGGTTATACGATACACGGGACGGGAAATGGGTTCACGGCAGGTATAAGCCGGGCAATACGACAATGGGTGAAGCGCAGCTTATTGGCAGAGGTGCAAGATATTTTCCATTTCAATTAGATGAAGTACAGGATAAATATAAAAGGAAATTTGATGAGGATATAGAAAATGAATTGCGTATCGTAGAAACTTTATATTATCACAGCTTCAGCAATCCAAGGTATATTGAGGAAATTAAAACCACTCTTACGGAGATTGGAATTTTGCCGGAAAAGTATGTTCAGAAAGAATTATTTATTAAAGATTCATTTAAGAAAACTGAATTTTGGAAAGAAGGTGTGATTTTTATAAATGACAGGGTACAAAATTCAAGAACGGAAATATTTAGTTTGCAGGACGCAAAGATTGAAGAGAAATATAGATACGAACTCCGAACCGGGGAAATTAAAGAAGTAATTATTTTAGATGAAGAGAAGAAACCAAAGTCATCAAAAGATATTGCGCGTGGTAAGATAGCATATAAACTTGATGATTTTGGAGAAAATATAGTTAGAAGCGCATTAGATAGATATGAGTTCTATAAATTTGAGACTCTAAAGAAATATTTCCCTTATGTAAAATCAGTTAAAGAATTTATTTCATCGCTCAATTATTTAGGTAGCATTGGCATAGATATTTTAGGTCCAAAAGACAAAATAAATAAATTAACTTCAACTCAAAAATTAGAAATGGCTTTATTTGTAGTTAAAAAGATATCGGAACAAGCAAGAACTAATACTTCAGAATTTAGAGGAACTAAATTATTTAAAACGCAATTACTTAGAGATATTTTTGGTAAAAATGAAGGCAGAAAGACTCTAAAATTGCATAGCGACAGCAAAAGAGCGCAGGAGATGGTAGAAATAAATTTAGTTGATAAAGATTGGTATGCGCAAAACGGTTTATATGGAACAAGCGAAGAAAGAGATTTCATTAAATTTATTGATGAATCTATAGAGAAATTAAGACAAAAATATTCAGATATTGCAATACTTCGCAATGAAAAGTTTTTTCAGGTTTTTGATTTTGATGAAGGCAGGGCATTTGAGCCAGATTTTATAATGATTTTGAAAAAGAGAAATAGAACTATTAGTATTTATCAGATTTTTATTGAACCAAAAGGAGATCAATTTAAAGACAGTCAAGGCAAGTTTGAAAATTCTAAAGAGGGATGGAAAGAAAAATTTTTACTGGAGATGGAAGAAAAAGCAGAAACCGATTTAAAATTAGAAAATAAACACTTTAAGCTAATGGGGTTGCCTTTTTATAACGAAAAATTGAAAAAAGATTTCGAGAAAGCTTTAGAAAATAAAATACTTTGTTGAATTATGAAAAAGAGGTCCTTCCAATAATTGAATTACCTTTGAGCATTTTTATTTTGGGCATTAATATAGAAATACAAAATCATCCACAATCTATTAAGGCATTTTATCTTGAAAATGTACGGCAACTTCACACAACAGCGGATAAAAGGCTACGGTGCTACGCACCTTCTCCCAAATTGTGGTCGGCAACTTCTTTTATCCGCAAAACGTTAAAGATTTCAGGGATTGATTTTTTAATTTCAAGACTTTTTTATGGTCTTTATTGACTTTTCTTTAATTCCTTCATATTATTAGTTAATGAAATGATGAGTGATACAATTAAAATAAGTGGATATAATAAGTCATCTATAGATAGATATATACAACATTATGTCACATATACTACCAAATTGGAGGTATATACAACACCATGTCGTATATAAACAAGTTAGGCGACATAAAAATTGAAAGAAAGGAGTAATTATTATGGCATTACCTACACAAACGGAAATTGAAATACCATTATTGGAAATACTTGTGGAAATGGGAGGAAAAGGCAAAACAAAAGAGATTTATCCTCTTGTTACAAAGAAATTTCCTTCTATTAGTGACGAGGATTTACAGATTACATTGGCTTCAGGTGGAAATAAATGGACAAACAGTATCCAATGGACTAGGCAAAGATTAATCTATAAAGGAGAGATGTTAACCCCCGGTTGGGGAATATGGGAAATTACAGATAAGGGAAGAGAAAGGTTGAAAGACAAAGGTAAAATAGAAGTAGTTCCCACTCAAATACAAAGTCTAGCGGAAATATATGAGGATTATGACGGGAAATTTCGAGAGCAACTTTTGGAAAAATTGTATGAACTTACTCCAAAGCAGTTTGAAAACTTTGCGAAAAGACTTTTAACTGCTTATGGTTTTGTAAAAGTTACTGTCACTAATATTTCCTCAGATGGTGGTATTGATGGATATGGCAAATTAAAGTTGGGTTTAGCTTCTATGAACGTTGCTTTCCAATGTAAAAAATGGGAAGGGAACATAGGACGTCCTGAAATAGATAAGTTTAGAGGTGCTATTCAAGGTGAATATGAACAGGGTATATTTTTTACAACTTCCGATTTTACCGCAGGCGCTACTGAGGCCTCTCTTAAAAAAGGGGCAGTACCTATCATTTTGCTAAACGGGCAGGTAATAGTTGATTTAATGACTCAAAAAGGATTGGGAGTTGAGAGAAAGCCCATTTATTTATATGAAATTGACGAGAAAATATTTTTTGAGGAAAAGTAATTTTACGCCGGATAGCACAGCATAAAAGGTTCATGTTTAACGGCACTCATCCAAATTTTTGCTTCGCAAAAACTTCTTTTATGCTGGAAAATGGAGGGAATCTATATGGGCAAGAAAAACAATATTCTCAAAAAGATAACGGAGTTTTACTTAAACTCACACGATTTCAATGGACTCCTAATTCGAGATATTGTTCGAGATTCCAAAGTGGAAGAAAATGAACTGAAGAACATTCTTATCTCCTTAATCCAGGAGAAAAAGATTTCATTAAATTTTGGAGATATTCACCCTAATCCCCATATTAAGGCATTTGGGGAAGAAAAAGACGAAATACAAATAGAGAAACTACGAAAATCAAATTTAGACCATGTCTGTGCCTATCCCTCAGGCTTACACCTCAAAGAGGTTGTTGATCCTTCAGAGTATCAAGATAGACCTTTTACATTAAGACTCGCTTTTGGGGAACCACAACTATCTTTTTTATCCTTTGATTTGAGTGTGTTGGAATTTTACCGTAACGAACCTCGGTACTACTACACTAATAATGACATATCTGGGATGATAAGCGTAAAAGATAAATATTATGAATCAGAGGGGATGGCATCATCCGATCAAGTGTTATTGCAAACTTTCGGTTTCTCATATGATTCCGAGCTTAACCGGGCAGTTGCCGTGTTCCTAAGATATTTGTCAGATCTAAGCCCGCAACATCAACAAATCTTGAATGCAAAAATCTTAAAAGATGACTATGAATTACATCCCGATTATCTCAGAATATCCATGGGACATAGACCAGAGGGTGCATCAATTATTGATGCTTTTGTAGAAGAATTGCACCATATAAATGAAATGTGTAAGTTAATGAACCGACCACCATTATTTAAAAACGAATTGAAAGATGACCAGAAACCTAGAGATTTCGGTTTCCTCATAAGGCCGACTTTAAAGCATTACAATGATTTTATACATTTACTTGACAAAGCAATTTCAGAAAATACTAATAGAAAGTTCTTTTTAAATGATGTCCCATTCGAATATGATGAAGTTAGGGATGACGGGAAAATCGTTGTTAAAAAGAAAGGAACAATTCAAATATTGGATGAGTGGCTGAAGATGAAATTTAGAGTAAAGGATAGAAAGCCAATTGAAGAAATGATTGCTACCTTTAAAAAGATTAGGAAATTGCGCCAGCATCCCGCACATGCAATTGATGAAGATATTTTCGATCAAAAATACGTTAGACAACAAAGAAAGGTTATTATAAAAGCTTATGATGGCATCAGACTATTACGATTGATATTTGCGAACCATCCAAGTGTAAAGGAATATGAGATTCCTGATTGGCTTCAATCAGGAAAAATATGGACCTATTAAAGGTCATTTTGAAACATTAGATAACACAACATAAAAGGTTCGTGCCTTATGGCAATCACCCAAATTTTTGCTATCACAAAAACTTCTTTTACACCGAAACCATCAGACGAATTTTTATCAAAGTCTTAATGAGAGAATGGTAAATGTTAAAGGTGTCGGGGGTTGACTTTTTGATTTTAAGACTTTTTTATGGTCTTTATTGACTTTTCTTTAATTCCTTCATATTATTAGCTGATGAAATGATGAGCGATACAATCAAAATAAAAGTAGATAATAAGAACACCTTTAGATAGTTATATACAACATTATGTCACATATACTACCAAATTGGAGGTATATACGACACCATGTCGGATATAAACGAGTTAGATGAAATTGTGGCTTATTATGAATAAAGGAAGAGGTGCACTCAAGAAACAAAGGAAGGAGGAGGAAAAGTGGAACAAAGAGATCTAATTATCGTTGGTGCGGGGCCCGCTGGGCTTTCGGCAGCAATTTTCACTCAACTTGACGGATGGAGCACTCTGATTCTGGAAAGCAATTGGGTAGGAGGACAGGGAACAATCGCCTACACCGTTGCCAATTATCCGGGTTTTCCGTCCGGCGATGGCAAAGTGCTTATGGAAAATATGGAAAAACAAGTGACCTTGCCTTCACCCGCCGGCGTGGGTGCTGAGTTGAAGCAAGAAAAGGTTATAGACATCGAGCCTGACCAGCTTATGGTTACTACCGAGACAAATCGCTATCAAGGAAAGGCTATCATTCTGGCTACTGGCAGCAAAATGCAGCGTTTGGATATTATAGGAGAGAAAGAATTTACGGGGAAGGGAGTGTCATACTATGCCGTCCGTGATTTGGAGAAGTTCCGAGGGAAGAAAGTTTTGGTGATTGGGGGCGGAAATACAACGGCAAAAAGCGCTCTGATCGCTAAAACAAAAGCCAGCGATGTCATTTTAGTTCACCGAAGGGATTCGATGAGAGCATATCCGCCGATGGTAAAGAGGTTGCAAAAAGAAGGGGTTAACATTTGCTATAACACGGAAGTAAAGGAGATAAAAGGTAACGATGAAGTTGAAAGAGCGGTATTGGTTAATAACAAAACCGGTGCGGAAGAAGAAATATCGGTGAACTGGATAGTGGTTTGCGTTGGAACGGAGCCAAATACCGAGCTGTCGCGAAAAATTGGACTTGAAATGGATGGAAAATTTGTAAAAGTTGATGAACAGATGAAAACCAGCAGGAATGGAATATTCGCCTGTGGAGAACTCATACCCTGTCCTCGTCACCTCATTAATGCCGCTGCGGAAGGCGCATTAGCCGGTATGGCTGTTAGCGAATATTTGGCGTTGGAAATGGTGAAGAGGGGAGAGAGGTTTGAAGGGTCCAAAAATGGGAAGTATGCCGATGAGTACATGGAAATGCTCAAATACCGCGAAATGCAATAACTTCCGCCTGTGTGCTTCAGCTTCTCCTCAAGGAACCATTCAGGAGATAGTCCTAATTACTACTTCAGAGTTAAAATCTAGGTTTTATATAATTCGCAAAGAGATAGACCAGCTTCGCATGAAAATAAGCCATTTAGAAAGTGAAAGATGACAGACGATATTAAGAGATGGTTAGCAAAGGACGGAAAGATTTTTTTAGATGAAGTGGGGATTAAGGAAGGAGATATTCTTTTAGACTTTGGTTGTGGAGAAGGCCATTACACAATCCCATCTGCAAAATTAGTGGGAGAAAAAGGGAAGGTTTATGCAGTGGATGAAGATGGAGAAGTCCTTGATGAATTAATGAAGATCGCGAAATTAGAATCACTGGAAAATATAGAGCCAATTAAAACCTCCGGCGAATTAAAAATCCCTATAGAAGATAAATCAATGGATGTAGTTATACTTTATGATGTCTTGCATTATATGGATGAAAGAAGAAAAATAATTGATGATGTCTACAGGGTTATGAAACCCGGTGGGCTCCTTTCAGTTTATCCTAAACATCATAGTTCTGATAGTCCCTTAAGGGGATTGGCAAACCTCACTCTAAAAGATATCATAAAAGAAATAGAAGAAGCAGGTTTTGATTTTGAGAAGAAATATTTCAAACGACTTGTACACAACGATAATTATGATAGAGACCATATCTTGAACTTCAGAAAAGGAGGACATGATGGAAGTTTCTGAATGGAAAAGACGCATTGAGTTAGATCGTGAAAATAAGAATAATTTCTTTGGAATGCATTTTCAATCGCCGATACCTCCTGAAAATCGTCAGAAATTCAGAGGGTTCGAATATTATCCTTCTAACCCGAACTATCGGTTCGAAATTGAACTGTACGAACACAAGGAGAAGGGTGTACTGAAAATAGAAGATACTCCAGGCAACGAGCGTGAGTTTTTAAAATGGGGTGAATTCAGGTTCAAAATTGGTGACACGGACTGCAAACTCCAGGCTTATAAGAGTGAACCAACAGAGGAAAGATTATTTGTTCCTTTCCGGGATGTAACAAGTGGCAAGGAAACATACGGGGCAGGACGATATCTTGATCTGGAACCCGGGAAGCGCTATACAACTGAAGGAAAATGGATTCTCGATTTCAATGAGGCATATAACCCCTGGTGTGCATACAGTAAGCATTATGCTTGTCCCTTTGTTCCTCCAGAGAACTGGCTAAAAGTACCGGTGCGGGCAGGTGAAAAAAACTATCCCTTGAAAGAAGATAAAGCATGAAGTTTTTAGAAGCTTTTAGCACAGATGATGGAAAGAGTCTAAACAAGGACCACTTTGGCATGGCCAAGTATTTCCATGTCTATGGGTTCTCCAAATCAGCTCTGCAGGGTATTGATGTTGTGGTGGGCAGAAGGTTTGGACCCAATCTTCTCAGATTGTTGAAGAAATTCGTCTGCGTAGTGGTGAGGAAAGATACTATCGATAGTGCGATTGAAGCTGTCCATAACAACATAGACAGAGTAGTGCAAGAGAAACAAAGGGGCGAAAATAGGAAACATATAGTGCTTTCATAGAAAAAGACATCATAGATAGTAAATAAAAGGAGACAAGAATGGATTATGACATAATTATCTTAGGAGGGGAACCTGCAGGTTTAACTGCCGAAATCTATGCATCAAGAGAAATACTCAAAACCCTATTAATAGAGAAAGAAATAACAGGAGGGCTACCAGCAACTAACGATTGAGCTACAACTTCATCTAACACGGGCTTTGCGGCTCACTTCGTTCGCCCATGTTTCGCACTTCGCAAAGCCCGAAAACGTTATATGAAATTTTCAGATTTTTACGTTATAAAATATACAATCTTTAACTTTTAAAACTAAAACTATGAAAATAATAATCATTGATGATGCAATATTTGACCAATTTCCCGACTTTAAAAGAGGTATAATTATTGTGAATGACATTGAGAATGCTTTAGGTAATAAGAGAATAAAAAAGCCTCTCAATAAAGAGATTGAGAAAAGAGCTGGGACTGATTATGTTGAGCATGAATTCGTAAAAGCGTGGGATGATACTCACTCAAAATTCGGGTCCAATCCAAATAAATTTCCTCCTTCAATAAAATCACTTCTTAAAAGAATTCAAAAAGGTAGTGGTTTTCCATTCATCAATTCTGTTGTGGCTCTATTTAACTACATCTCTATTAAATATCTCATACCCTGTGGTGGTGATGATGTCAATAAAATAGAAGGGAATTTACATCTCGGATTTGCAAAAGGAAATGAAATATTTATTCCACTTGGAAGTAAAGGACAAGAAACTCCCGAACCTGGAGAAGTGATTTATTTTGATGACAAAACATTGAATGTTATGTGCAGAAGGTGGAACTGGAGAAACGGCGACTTTACAAAAATAACTGAACATACTAAAAAAATTGTCATCAATATTGATGGGATTGGACCAGTTCCTCAATCTCTTATTGAGGAGGCGAGAGATGAACTAGCCAAACTCCTTGTTGAGCAATGCAATGCCAAATTAACAACTAACTACATTGATAAGGATAATCGGGAAACTGATACAAATTTATAAAAATCTGAAAACATCATATAACAGAGCGCTTGCGTACTCGCTTGACACCCTGGTTGCAGAGGCATCCAGGGCGCCAAGCTCGGCTGACATGGCCGGTGCGCTACGATAAAGGGACTTAAAAGATCAGAGCCAAGAAACCCCGCGCCCCGACCACGTCGCAAGTGCTCGGTACGTTATCGGAGATTGTGAGCACATTATAGAATTTATTTTGGGAGAAGAGGCAACTGGTTGTTGCATTGGGGTGCAAATTAAGTCAGGAAAATCTTATGTTAGCAATGACCAAAAAACATATTAACTTAAGGCAGATAAGTATCATTTTGAATATTGGAACTCTCATATTTTTCTAATTACAGGAATCGTATTTAATCCCTTAGGAAAGAAAGCCGTTATAAATCACGCCCATAAGATTAAAAACTGTGACCTCTGTGGTGAGTTTTTTGCTAGGCCCAAACCATGTATTTTGGTTTTTACATCTATAACCTCAAGATAACTTGACTTTTTGCTTTCTTTTCAATATACATTAAATAAGCAATGAGAAAATTAGTTGAATTTATTCAAACAACAACGGGTTTAAGCCCCGAAGTTCAAACAAAACTATGGATTTCAGCGATTATTATCCTAATCCTATGGCTTCTCCGCATTCTGGTAATAAAAATAATATGGCGTCGAACTGAAGAAGTACGAACCCGTTACATCTGGCAAAAAACTGTAACATACATAACAGTCACTCTTATTATAATTTTGGTAGGACGTGTGTGGTTTAAAGCCCTTCAATCAATGGCTACTTTCTTAGGTTTAATATCAGCTGGTTTAGCGATTGCTCTGAAGGACCTTGTTACAAATATAGCTGGTTGGTTTTTTATCATAGTACGGAGACCATTTATCATTGGAGATCGTATCCAGATTGGAGACAATGCTGGTGATGTTATAGACATCCGTTTATTCCAGTTCACTATATTGGAAATCGGTAACTGGGTGGATGCCGACCAAAGTACTGGTAGGATTATTCATATTCCCAATGGAAAGCTATTCAGTGAGTCGCTTGCAAATTACAGTAAAGCGTTTCAATATATCTGGAATGAGATCCCTGTCCTTATAACCTTTGAGAGTAATTGGGAAAAGGCGAAAAATATATTGCAGAAAATAGCAAGCACGCACGCAGAACATCTAAGCAAATCAGCAGAGAAGAGAATAAAAGAGGCAAGTAGAAGGTTTATGATATTTTACTCCCAGCTTACTCCAATTGTTTATACATGCGTAAAGGAAAGCGGCGTTCTATTGACTATGCGTTATCTTTGTGAACCTCGTAACCGCAGAAACAGCGAACACGCCATCTGGGAAGATATATTGGGAGAATTTACCAAATGTAGGGATATAGATTTTGCCTATCCTACGCAACGTTTCTACACTCATCAACTTAAGAAAAAAACTAAAACCGAATCTCCTTCAGGCAATGAGGATATAAAAACATCTGAAAAATAAGGCAGTCCCGGTTATAATGGGTTTGCAACTTCTCATAATATCAGAGCTACCTTTACAGTTAAAATTTTTGGTGTGGGTGTGAAAGGTGAATCAAAGATTTTATAAAATCCTGATAAATCAGGATTCTTTTACCTGGAAACGTTAGGCTAAGTAGTACTATATGTTAAGGAAGGTGTAAATTTTGTTCTTTTCAATATACTTTAGATATTCGAAATCGAACATCCTGGAAATATTTATAACAAGAAAAACTATTAGGAAGGAGAGGTGATAAAAATGAACACAAGGATATTTCTATATGCTTTTGGAATATGGTTCATATTTGTTGTGGCAGGTATCCTGAATGGAGTGTTTAGAGAGTCATTTATCACACCCAAAGTAGGTGAACATGCGGGGCATGTTATCAGCACAATCATTTTGATTTGTATTATCCTGGTGGTGACATATTTATTTATCAGTAATTTGAAAATCAACTATACCAGGACGGATCTGCTTTTGATTGGTGCTTTTTGGCTGATATTAACCATTTTATTTGAATTTGGCTTCGGCCACTATGTCATAGGTCATTCATGGAGTAGGTTATTTGCAGATTACAACATTCTCAAAGGGAGAGTATGGAGTCTTGTATTGATAGCGTCTTTCATCGCTCCGTTTTTATTTGGTTCCATTTTGCGAAAATAGGTTAAAACAGGACGCTGTTTGATATTGCGATAACTATTGAAATAATACAACTATGAGAATAGCAAAGGTTACCTATGAATGTAAATATCATCAGGTAGCAGACAGGGGTGTAAATAGGATTGCGATAGAGAGAGATAATGATCATTGCGTGTCAATCTCCATTCCTCTGTGCCATTCGCGAGCACCCAATCCTCCCCCAGAGGCAGCATCTAGCCTGTTCTCTGTTTGAACACCACGCTGAAATCGAAGCCCTTGCACTACAGTTCGCTTCACACCCACATACACCCCCAATTTAACTTGACTTTTGTCCTTCTTTTCTATATACGTTAAAGTAAACGAGGTTAAAGGATTTAAAAAATCCTGGCGCTGCAAGTTCTATTAGCAGCTGTCATGTAAGATAAAATTTCTCTTGATCTCAAGGGGGGAAGATAAATGAGGAATGAAGAGAAGACAAAAGAACAACTTATTAAAAAGGTAACATTATTAGAAAAACAGATTACCAAACTTAAAACCTCAGTAACCAAGAGAAAACATACGAAGAAAATCCAATCCGTGCTATTCAAAATTTCCGAAGCAACTAACTCGTCAAAAACTCTTAAGGAACTTTTGAGAATCGTACATCAACAACTCAAAACACTGATTGAGGCTTCCAATTTTTATGTTGCTCTATACGACGAAAAAACTGGTCTATATTCGTTCCCATACTGTGTTGACAAATACGATAAAGAGGATTCCTTCCCCCCAGAGGAAATACAAAAAAGTCTGACCGATTATGTGCGTAGAACCAGTAAGCCTCTTCTGGCAGATGAGAAGGTTCACGAGAAGCTTATACGGCAGGGTGAAGTAGATATGGTCGGCGCCCCATCGAAAATCTGGCTGGGTGCTCCACTCAAATCCAAAAAAGGAGTTATGGGTGTAGTGGCCGTCCAGAGCTACTCAGATAAAAAGGTTTATTCTAATCATGACCTTGAACTGATGACCTTTATCTCAGGAAATATTGCTATGGCAATAGAGCGTAAAAAGGCAGAAGAAGAATTAAAAAAACACAGGGAACACCTAAAGGAGCTAGTAGAAGAACGCACCAGAGAGTTAAGCATAGCCAACGAAAAACTCCAACAGGAAATTATAGAGCGTAAGAGGATTGAGGAGATTCAAAGGCTACTTTCTCGAATTATCAACGTTGCCTATACAACCGATGACCTCAAAGAAGTCTTCAAAATGATACAACAGGAGCTCTTTACCGTTTTGAATACAAAGAATTTTTTCATCGCACTATATAACAAAGAAAACGATACAATCAACCTCCCATACTTTGTGGATGAAATAGACGAATTCCAATCTTTTCCCGCTGGAAAAACGCTCACAACTTATGTCATAAGAAATAACAAATCGCTTCTTGTTACTCGTGACGATGTCAAGAAGATGGTTTTAGATGGTAAAATTGAAACTATAGGAACACTTTCGAAAGTCTGGCTTGGGGTTCCTCTAAAAGCAAGTGGTGAGGTAATTGGCGCCCTCGCAGTTCAGAGCTATACAGATGAAAAGGCTTTCAGTAAAAAGGAACTGAGTATCCTGGAATTCGTGTCGAGTCATGTGGAGCTTTTTATCGAATGTAAGCAAGTACAGGAGAAATTGCAAGAAAGTGAAAAACATTACCGTAATCTGGTTGAAAACCTTCAGGAAGGTTTGTTGATTGCCGACCCTTGTGAAGATATTACCTTTGCTAATCCCGCTTTTCGTAAGACTTTTGGGTATTCCCGAGAGGAAATTATTGGTATGAATCTAAGCAAATTGGTCCCTCGTGAGGAATTTCAAAAAATGATGCAAGAGACGGACAAAAGGAAAAAAGGTATTTCCAGTCAGTATGATTCAATAATGAAGTGTAAGGATGGTGAACTCAGAAAAGTCATGGTTTCAGCCGCCCCCTGGCTGGATGAAAAGGATGGATTCCTTGGCACTATAGGCTTAATCTTGGATGTAACCGAACAGAAAAGAACAGAGGAAGAAAAAGAAAAACTACAGGCCCAGCTCTCTGAGGCACAGAAGATGGAAGCCATTGGAAGACTGGCAGGTGGGATAGCTCACGACTTCAATAATCTCCTGACAGCCATCATGGGATACAACGATTTACTACTGAGTAATCTAAGAGATAATGAACCATTGCGTAAGGACGCAATAGAGATAAAAAAAGCCACCAGGCAAGCCGCCTCTTTAACACACCAACTCCTGGCTTTCAGCCGCGCAGAGCCAATCAAACCAAAAGTGCTGGATCTAAATACCCTGACCGCAAATATGGAGAAGATGCTCCACCGTCTTATCGGTGAGGACATTGAGCTATACACCATTCTCAAACCCGATTTAGGACGCGTGAAAGCTGACCATGGACAGATTGAGCAAGTCATTATGAACCTGGTCGTTAACGCCCGCGACGCCATGCCTGAAGGTGACAGGATTACAATCAAAACCGAAAATGTCACCCTTAATAAAGAGTCTCTCCCTGCTATTCCGGAAGCAAAAGCTGGCAAATTTGTTTGTCTCTCAGTAACAGATACAGGGATAGGGATGGATAAAGATACGCTCGATCTAATATTTGAACCCTTTTTCACTACTAAGGGGCCAAGGGAAGGTACTGGACTTGGTCTTTCCACGGCTTACGGCATTGTTAAAAAACACAGAGGTTGGATTAATGTTTACAGTGAGCCAGGCCAGGGTTCCACGTTTAAGGTCTATCTGCCGGCTCTCACGCTGAAGCCAGAAGATAAAACTATAGAATCAATTTCGTTACAGGAGTTGCAAGGTAGTGGTGAACGAATACTGCTGGTAGAAGATGAAAAAACAATACGCAAATTCGCAACAAAGGCTCTTCGAAAAAATGGCTATGTCGTTTTTGAAGCAGGAGATGCGGAAGAAGCACTGGACATCTTTAAGGGAGAGGAAGGAAAGTTAGACTTAATCTTCAGTGATGTGGTTATGCCTGGTAAAACTGGCATCCAGTTAGCTGACCAACTCCTTTCTCTTAAACCCGGACTCCAAGTCCTACTGAGTAGTGGATACACGGATGAGAAATCGTTACTACCCATCATACGCGATAGAGGTTTTCAATTCCTGCAGAAACCTTACCCCTTAGACGAATTACTTAAGAATGTTAAAAAGGCTATAGGGTCCGGCCAGATAAAAACATAAGTAGAAAATCGACTAATGCGCAGGGCCACCCGGTCTTCGCCTATTACACATAAACTTTCATGGACACCGTAACATCATACGATAATAAAGGAAATGGAAAAATATTTTATTAAGTGAAGGAAAAAAAGAATATGTCTGATTTATATGGCAACCCAAAATATTATGGAATAGCTTTTTCCTTTAGAAATATTCCCGCTGAAGTTGAAGAACAACCTACAATAAAAATAGAAAGGAGGCATAAATGTCTAAAAATTTCGTTTTGATAATCCTTGGATTATTATTCTATAGCTTTATTTTTGAACCTCTTTATGCCGAGGATTCATTGTATATACCTGATATTGAAATATATATGCAGATAGGCTCTGCTGGTAGTCCATACATATCACCCGACGGTAGGACGGTTTATTTTACTACATGGCTTACTGGTGTTACTCAGTTATACAGAGTGAATGCAGAAGGGGGTTGGCCCTTGACTTTAATCAGGATACAGAAAATCCAGAATATATCGTTATAGGTGACAATAGAAGCAAGTTCGATTTCGAGCATATGAATAAAGCCCTGAGATTATTACTAAAAGGGGCAAAATTGATAGATATGACATCGGAACTCGTTGATAGTAGTATGGGAGAGAATGAACTAAATGTTGGGTCCTGGGCAAAGATGTTAGAAAGAGCATCCGGGGTGAAAGCTAGGTATATAGGAAAACCCAACCCTTATGTGTTTGAGTTAACCTTAAGGACTATGAACCTTAATGAAAACGAAGTAGTAATGGTAGGTGATAGAATTTCCACAGACATAGAAGGTGCAAAGAATGCGGGAATGAAGGCAATATTAATAAAGACAGGTGAGTTTGACGAAAGAGAATTATATGGAAATATTGAACCGGATTTTATATTCGATTCTCTCCAGGATTTATTGAAAATATTTTAAACAATAAACCATTCGAGCTCTTGTGAGGCTATCGTCTCGGAATATGTGGCCGCTCGCCCTCCGAGACGCGCCACGAAGTGATAAGTCCTCCATATCTGTACCAGGTGCCTGGATTTTTCCGTATTTTTATGGATTGACCTTGAAACTTTCAATATAAATAATATTATGCCACAAACCAAAGAAGGAAAGATTATGGATTACTTTAAAATTTAAAAGCTGGAGGTTTTATGCATAATAATAGATTTCAAACGTATCTTTTCGTCTTATACACAGCGATTCTCGCCATTTTAGCGGCAGGATGCAGCGTTAAATATCAAAGAATTAATTATCCACTAAATTTGAAAGTCCCGGCAGTTGATACTCTTCACGGCACAGTGGTTATTGATAACTACAGGTGGCTTGAGAATAGTGATAACCCAGAAGTAGGGGAATGGACAAAAAACCAGGAAAAACTAACACATTCAATCATTGGCCCACTACCCCGGCGGCAATGGTTGATTCGGAGGTTCAATCAACTGTGGAGATATGATGACACAGGCATCCCCAGAAAAGTGCTTGATGGCGAAAGGATATTTTTCTGGACAAAAAAGAAAGAGGAAGAACATTGGGTTTACAATACAAAAGAGAATGATTCGACAAAGACAGTTGAACTGCTTAATCCCAATAAATGGGGACAAACCCAAACACTGGATTTAACAACACCTTCAAGGGATGGGAAATATCTTGCTTTTGGCAAAGCAAAAGGGGGGAATGAGAATCCCATTATAAGGATAATGGAGGTTTCTACCGGTAATATTTTAGTGGATACTCTCAAGGGATGGCAACAGGAAGGTGTATCCTGGCTTCCGGATAATTCCGGTTTCTTTTATTCTGCTAAGCCCCGAAAGGGGGAAGTACCAAACGGAGAAGAAAATTACTGGTACTCTGTGTATTTCCATAAACTCGGAACTCAAGGCAGTGAGGATAAAAAAGTGTTTTCCCATGATAAGGTCAAGGAATACTCCCATTGGGCATCTATTTCAGAAGATGGCAGGTATATGCTATTTTATCGATCCCAGTTTGATAAAAACGAAGTATACTTCAAAGAGATTGGTAGTGATGAACCTCCTATGCCATTTGTCACGGGTTTTGATGCTGGCTACGACGTAGAAATAATAGAGAATAAGTTTTTTATAAAGACGGATAAGGATGCACCTATGGAAAAGGTATATGTAACCAATGTGGATAAACCAGAGAGAGAAAACTGGAAGGAATTTATTCCTGAAACTCAGGATAAACTTTCCTATATAACTGGCATTGACGGTCATATCTATGCTGTTTATTCTCATAATGCCTACACGAAGATCAAGATATATTCCCTGGACGGTAAATACTTAAGGGATCTTCCCCTCCCAACAATCGGTTCTGCCTATGTTTGGGGGTATTGGTCAAGAGACGATGTCCGGGTCAGTTTTTCATCCTTCACTTACCCTTCCACAATATTCAAATACAACCTTGAGAATAATGAACTTGTATTATATCACAAATCGCCAATTGATGTTGATGTCTCTCTTTATACTGCCGCCCAGGTATGGTATACTTCAAAGGACGGGACTAAGGTATCCATGTTTCTTATCCATAGGAAAGACCTTAAAAGGAATGGGAAGAATCCCACCCTGCTCACAGGGTACGGGGGATTTAATGTGCCAATGACTCCCAGGTTTTCAAGCACTTATACGGTATGGCTTGAGGCTGGTGGAATGGTAGCCATTCCCAACCTCCGAGGAGGTGGTGAATATGGCAGGAAGTGGCATGAGGCTGGAATGAAGGAGAATAAACAGAATGTCTTTGATGACTTCATCGCAGCAGCAGAATGGTTAATTGAGAACAAATACACCAACCCAGAAAAATTGGCGATATCTGGTGGAAGCAACGGTGGTTTATTAGTCGGTGCTGTTACCGTTCAAAGACCAGAACTCTTCAAAGTAGTATATTGTGCCGTTCCCTTATTAGATATGCTCAGGTATCATAAATTTGGCTATGCCAACATCTGGGCAACGGAATACGGAACCTCTGAAGACCCTGAACAATTTCAGTATCTCTATAAATATTCCCCGTACCATAATGTTGCTGATGGCACAGAATATCCTGCAATATTGATTACTGGCAGTGAGAATGACGCTCGGGTTCATCCTCTCCATACCCGTAAGATGGTGGCAAGATTGCAGGAGGCAGACCCAGATGGAGAGCCAATCCTCCTGTTGATAAGGAGGGACTCCGGTCATGGTGGAGGAACAACATTATCTACTCAAATCGAGCAACAAGCGGATGTATGGGCTTTTCTGATGGATAAACTCACGATGAAAGTAGGGAAAAAGAAATAACCTTCTGTAGCCGGGTGTATGATTTGTTATGTGTTTCCAAACTCTGAGTTATAATGTCCCGGTAGTAGATTACGGGCTTCTGTTTTCATGATTTTGCCATTGTTGTCGAATATCACCATAGCGTCGGGCGCATAGTCAAATATGAGCTGCCGACAGTTCCCACAGGGTGATAGTACAGGGTATCTGTCATCCTTCTTGCAGACAGCAACGATTGTGCGAATGTTCCAGTCCCCATTTGTGAAGGCAGAACCAATAGCAATGGGTTCAGCACACGGTCCGAAGCCACAAGCTTCGATGTTTATCCCGGTATATATCCGCCCTGATTCACATAAGACGGCAGCGGCGACCGTGTGTCTCACAGGACGATACCGTTTTTGCAGTACATCACGTGCTACTTCGATCAATTCTTTATCATTTGAGTCTATTTCCTTAAACATTATAAGTTATTTCCTGTAACTATCACCACATTCTAAGGATTAATCTTCAACATAATTATTAATCTCAACCAGCAAACTATCTGTCATCTGCTGAATTCTGTTCATATAGTTGTTCATATTATCAAGCGACTCTAAATACCATAAGTATTTTCTATTGAATTTCTTTGTTTTAATATTATAAAATTCTCCTATATTTTTATCTGCATTTGGAATGATATATTGCTGGACCAATCCGTCAAAATTTTTGCATTCCTCTGCAGCAAACCGAATGAATGAATAGTAATTTGAAAGCTGAAATACGAGTTTGACATCAATTAGTTCTAAGGCACCAGACTGAAGAACCGCTTCCCATATATCTGTTCGGATTCCAATAACGAAATGAAACCGCCTGGGTTTTGGCATCTTACCTTCTTCATATTCACTCTTAAACTTTGTGACAATACCATCTAATAAAGGAACTACTTGTTTCATCCCTGCTGAAGAAAATGTAAATTCCTCCTTTAACGCGGTATAAATCTGTTGTTTTCTATATTCATCCTGTTTATTAGTTCTATAGTTATCGAATATGAAAGCAGCATAGACTCCTATAAATACAACGAGCAACTCTGCAATAAGCCACAAGAATTTACTGCGGAAATTATTTCTATTTTTTGATGATCCTACCAAATAATTATTCCTCCATTTAATAATAAAGTATGATACAAAATTATAGATTATCAAGAAATATTCTATCTTCTTTTTGACCCTTATTAAGGATGTGGGCCAGAATACTCAACTTCTATAAATCCCGGGAATAAGGAAACTGTGGCTTTAATGTCTTCATTATTAGTATTATGGGTTGATAAAAATTAGCAAATTGCTATAATAACAGAATAAAATGACTAAGAAAATATTTATCGCAGCTACTGGCCGAGACATAGGGAAAACATCTATTTCCCTTGGGCTTATTAAATCCCTTTTAAGCAAAGAACTTAGAGTTGGCTACATAAAACCCATTGCTCAACGATATGTGAAGGTTGAGAACAATAAAGTTTCCAAAGATGTTTTTCTTATAAAAAAAATCTTTAATCTCGAAAGCGATTTATCTGATATGAGCCCATGTGTCGTTGAGAGGGGATTTACGAGTAAATATATTATGGGTAACCGAAAATCGCCAAAAAATAAGATATTAAGGGCACTTAAAAGAATCGAAAAAGAATGTGATGTAGTGATAATTGAAGGAACCGGGCATGCAGGTGTAGGTTCTGTTTTAAACCTATCTAATGCGGCAGCCGCCAAATTATTAAATGCTCCAGTACTTATTATTAGTGAGGGAGGCATAGGGAGCACAATTGACCACATAACCCTCAATTACTCCCTTTTTGCATCCTATGATTGTTCTGTACTCGGAGTAATAATAAATAAGGTAAAAAAGGAAAAATACGAGGAGATAAGTAACTTACTCACAAAAGGCATCAAGCAACAGAACAACTTAGAGATTTTTGGTTTTATTCCCTATAGGTCAATTTTATCGGTTCCAACATTGTCCATGATAAAAGAAACACTCAACTTAAAGGTCCTAAATGAAGACAATATATCTGATTTGACATCGATCTGGGATGAACAAGTCGATAATGTTCTTATTGCTACGATGGAACCCCATGTAGTTATGGAAACAGTATCTGCTTCACAGAGCAAGGTATTAATTACAACCTCCAGTGATAGAAGTGATATACTTCTTGCAGCGCTTGCTCTTTATTATAGCAAGGTTCCCAATCTTATTGGGGTGCTTCTTTCTGGCGACACCCCACCCAAAAGTATAATGGAGGTAATTCAAAAAATAGAGCTCCCGATTATGCTGGCAGAACAAAATGTTTATTCCCTTGCTTCAATAATACATAATTTAAGGGTCAAGCTAACTCAAAAAGACGAAACAAAAATTAATATTCTCACAGATTTATTTTTGAATTATGTTGATTACGAACATCTTTATGATGCTATACAAAATCCACCAGAAATAGAATTGACCTGGAAAGAAAAATTCAGGAACTGGCTGTCAGAGGTTGTTAGTCTATTTTCCTATATTATAAAAAGTTTTTTCCGTAAAACATAATACGAAATTAAGCCACGGAGACACGGAGTAATAAAGTTAAATAGTTGAGTAGTTGAGTCGTTGATTAGGAAAAACCCAATGAACCCAACGAACCCCATGAACTCAATAAACCCAGAGCACACGACCAAAGATTATGCCACTGTAAACTCACGGTTAATTCTTAATAAAAACACACACCACCAAGAAAATGAAACCGCAGATGCACGCAGATTAACGCAGATAGATATGAATAAAAGACACACACCACCCAAGGAATAGACACAGATTTTCACCGATATCAACTGATTAATATAAACTAAGAACACTAAACTCAGAACTAAATTTTAGACACAGATTTTCAACTGTTCCACTGTCCAATTCTTTAACCAAGAACTTAGAACCCCCAACCCATCCCTATTTTGGGCGCAGATTCACACTGATAATTTAGTTTGCGGGTTGGTCTATTTATTGGTTAGTCAGTTTAGATTAATCTATGTTATTTCTCCAAAAACAGCCCAAAGGGTTTACTCGTTTCACCAAAACATATGCTTAGATGCGGGAATGGAATCTCTATCCCGTACCTATCAAATGCCTTTTTGAGTTGGAGACGAAACTCCCGGGCTATCGTCCATTGCTTAAGCGGAAGGGTTTTTATCCGTGCCTTTATAACCACTGAGGATTCAGAAAAATTATCAAGACCGAATACCTCTATTGGTTCCAGTATTAGGCCCCCGAACTCTTCGTCTCTTCGTATGCTCTCACCTACCTCTTTCATAATATCCATCACTCTTTCAGGATCTTCTTTATAGGCAATATCTATATTCAATACGCATGCAGACCAATCCCTTGTCTTGTTAGAGAGAGTATTTACCGAACCATTTGGAAAGACATGAACGGTTCCTTCAATGTCCCTTAAGACCGTCGTTCTTAAACCCATTTCTTCTACAAGACCCCCGGTCCCGTTAATCACCACTACATCACCTATTCTTATCTGATTCTCAATCAGTATAAAAATACCTGATATTAAATCCTTAACGAAACTTTGAGCTCCAAAACTCAGTGCCAATCCAAATATACCTAAACCCGTTAGAATTGGGGCAATATTAACATTAAGTTCGCCAAGTATTATAATAAAACCAATCCCCCAAAGGAGTACAAATGCGATACGGGTAAAAATGGAATTAATCGTCGTTACCCTCTTCTCTCTTTCTATGGTTATTCCCTCCCTCTTCGAGACCCTATTTATTATCAAACCGCTTAACTTCCTCATGAGGAAACGGATTACAAAGTGGAGAACAATAAGGATGATGAGCGTGATCAATAATTTAGGACCATTTGTAGCTATGAGTGCCTCCAGATTCTTAAAAAATAATGCAAAGTTAAAAGTCATTCTAACCTCCTTTTTTGAATTTTATATAATGATGATAGGGACCATATTCTGAACTGTCAAGTTGAAGAATATATTTCTTGACAATTTATAATTTTGATGTTATGATACTATTAATATAATATAAGTTTTTTATGAAATTTGGATATTTTTTAATTATTAAAAGGAGGGGCAAATTTTATGGTAGAAAAAGAGCGGCGTTCCGGAAAAGAGCGAAGAAGCGGTAAAAACCGAAGGAAAGCTACTGAACCGGATTACAAAGAAACTGAACGCAGAAGTGGTAAGAAAAGGAGATCCGGAAAGGAAAGAAGGGAATCTACAAAAAAGCAATAAAACAACCAGATATTGGATCTGTGAAGATATTTTAAATATGGGGTTGGTCTAACCTACTTTAGAAGCTAACAAAATTCCACTACCTCAAAAGCCCTCAAATACCCATCACCCAATGATTTATATAAAGGGCCAGGACCGCTTAAGGAGCGATATTTAGACTACCTTATGAATACGAATTTTTCGCTATTTAGCGCGAAGATATATGTCAGACGTATGAAACAACTCGACAGGATATCCTACCCTTAATTCTCTCACAATGCGATAATCCTATATAAATTTCACTTTTATGTCAAGTAGTTGTCAGGGGGAACAAATGGGTCTAGGCAGTGTTACGGGTAGGGAATAACCACCAATTGATACTGTATATTATGGGAAAAAGTATCTAATACCAACAGCGCCATTTAGTTCAAACTCGGTACCCGGGACTAAATCAAGTACCGGTACAATCTCGAGGAAAATATCAAGGGGAGCACCTTCAACAATATACGTTCCACCAATGGGAATACGAATCCCAACTTTAGTATCTTCTTCAAGTTTAAACCTTCCTCCAAGACCAAAGTAAAATGGAAGTTTTCCCTTCTCCACTTCATATAAGTCAAAGTTATGGAAAAGATAATCTGCATGCAAATGCAGAGCATCCTCATCGGCAAATGACCAGGCAGCTGCCCCATCAATTGCAGTATTACTCCCCGTCCAGAACTTACAACAGATGCCCGTTGGTTCACCCAGAATGACCCCCACTCCAAAACCACTCTCCTCTGCTACTACTGTGCCACAGAACAGCATCATTATTAACACAAAAAACACAATACGGTTATTCACCATTAGCGTCTCCTTTTCCTTCCTCCGATATGAAGACCTCCACCCACTGAACCATATAGCCCGATTAAAAACCCCAAATTGTAAGGCCAACCAGTGTTATTAACCTCGTACAGGCCAACTTCATGTGTAAAAAGACTAACAATAAAGCTAATGACGATTATCAATCCATGCCATACACCTGCCCAGAAGCCAGCAACACTCCCAGGATTAACCGTCTGGTCCCAACGCTCATTACCCGGAGCACAACTTAGGCACATTAATACCACAATTAAAATAATACCAACCAATAGATACTTCCTATTACTAAACATAACACCTCCTTTTGGGCTATTGCCGCTGTAATATTAGCAAATTTTTTACATATGTCAAATAAAAAAACTCTCAAGCGGAAAGTTTTGATAAATTAGGTGGTACAATGGGGAAGTAATTTTTGAGGTCTATGGCAAATTAGACTAAAAAATCAATCCGCGTCCTCTAAATCTTTTGCTATCTCCTTAAAAAACCAGAGGTCTGCCTTGAACATCTTATCTATCTCTTTCATCTCGGAAATGTTTACCCATCTGTAGTCTTTTACCTCAACAGGATCTACCCTCACATCATCATTTAATAATTGTACATACCACCAGTGCAAGAGGTAGTCACTGTCCTCGGTAAAACACTCCCACACCTTCCGGATAGGTTCTACGTGTATTCCCATCTCCTCTTGTGCTTCACGCAAAACCGCCTCTTCTTGTGTTTCACCCTCTTCTACAGCTCCGGTTATTGGACACCAATAATCCTCGGCAGTGCCTTTCTTTGCCCTCTTGATAAGAAGAAATTTCCCCTTTCTTTTTATAACAACAGCTACAGCATCTTTCAATTACACCTCCATTGATTGGGAAGGCATTTAAAAATAAGCCTGAATATCAGGGGAACCGTGTATCTTGCACCCACCCCACAAGAGAGGCCTTTATTCAGCTATCGAGATTCGAGGTTCTTTATTCTTTTCCTGTGGATAAAGGCAGTGAGCTCTGCACCCACTATAAATATTAAAGACATATAGTATATCCATAGAAGAACTACTACTACTGCGGATAGACTTCCGTATATCTTTCCATAATGGTTGAAATTACTGAGAAACCAGTCATAAAGGTATTTTGCTATCATAGCAAAGACGGAAGTAAAAATGGCTCCGTATAGAGCGGATATACTGTCTGTATTCCTATGGGAGAAGACCCTGTAAATGATAAAGAAGAAGCCAACTGCAATTGCAATAGGTAGAATAACATCCGTTAAAGAAAATATGTGCGTTATTATAGAGTTAACCCTGGCCCCTTCGACAAGTTTACTAATAAAAACAAGTCCCCTTGAAAGTCCAACAAACAGGGCGAAAGTGGCCAGCATCAGGGGAACTATAGTCAGTGAGAGAACCCTCTGCTTCAAAAAGAACCCCCTCTCCTTCTTTTCATATATCCTTTCTACTGAAATAATCGCTATTTGAAATGCTATGCTACCAGACAAATAAAAGACAATCCCGCCTATAATTCCAAAGGTTACCTTTTTGCTTATCAGGGTATTTATATAATTTACTGCGGTATCCCCTGAGGCTGGAAAGAACTTTGCAATAAGTACGAGTGTCTCCTGGAGTGCTGCCCCGGATGAATTTATTATATGGGCAACAATGGAAGTAAAAACAAGGAGGAATGGCACAATAGAGAGTATGGTAAAGAAGGAGATGGATGCTGCAAGCAGCACTCCACCGTGCTTTAGGAAATTATCTATTATCTCTTTGACACTCTTGATTGATACGAAAAGCCACCTTACCTTAATGTAGTCTTCCAGTTTCTTTCTGTCTCTTTCAGCTCTTTTCTTCTTCATAAATTGATTATAAACAATAAAATCACTCAGTCAATAGATATAATATATAAAGCAAATTATCTCTTTATCATCAAAGAATATATTTTTATATTTTTCACTCCACTCACTATTTAATTCTGCATCAATTCCCTAAAGGTCAAGCAGAGAACCAACGTCTTCTCACTCTCTTTCAACCCACGCTCAAGCTCGGTTGATCTATGGATAAGTTTGCCATTAGCGTAAACAGTGAAGCCCAACGGATAACTTTTATATCTTTTGGGATTTTTTGGCGATTGCCACACAATTGTGATATCTCGCCCCTGGTAGGAAATATGCTCAAGTGAAAAGTAACGAAGATTAAGCGGAAGTGGGTCCACCTCTATGCGACCGTCCTCCCGCGGTTCGAATCCAACAACATGACGGATTATGATATCAATCCACCAGGAATGCATATAATCACGAAAATGGCTGAGGGGGTCACCCGTTATTGGATTATAGCGCTCGTAAAAATCTGCACGGGGTTGAAGATGGTTTCGAGCAGCGCGGTTGAGAAGCCGGGAGGCCTCTGGTAACAGGGTGCGATCAAAGTTCTTTGCTGAAGTAGCAAATGCCTCTATTACATGAGAGGTCGCAGCAGGCCAGGAGGGACCTTTCCAAAAGGCAGTGGGACTGAATTGGGTCATCTTTAGATAGTGCGGGAACAGGATAGGGCAACCAGAACTCATCAGGATTCAAGAGATGTTTTCGGAATACCCCAAGGTACTCGTACTCTCCAATCCCGACGAAGAATGGATAGAAAGTCGTAATGCAAAGCATACGAGACAGTTCTTTCCTGACTGGATGACGGTCCCGCCAACACTCATCTTTATCATCCCAGAGGAGTGAATTGAGCGCCTCTTTGGTTTTGTTTGCATAATCTCCTAAGTATTTTGCATCGGTCCCCTTAGTGAGTACTTTCACCATATTGGAAACTGCAGAGAGATTTGCATAGGCATAACTGGTGGCGTCAACTGCTTCATATCTCAGTGTGGCGTTTTTACTGCCCCAGCGAAACAGGTCATCCATTCCTGTTTCGAGTTGATTGTCAATGATGAACAACCCGTCACCATCTGCATCACGGTCTGCTGTCCACCACTCCACATTCTTCTTCATACCCTCATAAACTTCTCGAAGCATTTCCTTATCCCCGTGGATAAGATAATGTCTCCCAGGCAGCATAGGGTAGTAGTGAAAGTCCATCATCACTCCAGAACAGGACTTTCACGCGATTTGTGCGAGGGGAAGTATACCAGGGAAAACGCCCATCCTCGTAGGCAGCATGTATCATATTTGCAATATGTCCATATCCTACTGCCGGATATATAGCCCAGTTTATATCCAATGCCATAAATGGCGCGCTGTAGCAGCAGTATGTCTGGTAAGCTTGCCTTCCCTCAAGAACGACAGGATATTTGAAATATCCGAGATTCTCTCCCGCTGTAGAAAATTTAAGCAAAAACCACCGAAAACCATAGAGCTCTTCCAATCCTTTATCAGAACATGTAAAACGGGGAATGCTGTGCTCAAAGAAATCCTGCCAATCCTTTCGATTTAAGGCAATCGGGTCTTCTTGCTTTAGCGTTGCAATAAGATTTGCCTCTGCAGTTTCTGAGTTAGAGCTAATGGCACAGGCTACCCTTAAATGTCTTATCGCCCCACTCGGAACCTCTACCTCATAGACTATCTCATACGTTCCGGGGAGGAGAGGTTACAATTTTTTTCGCTTTAGCATTACTGCCAACTGCCATACAGAGCCCTTCTGGAAGTATCTTTGGAAAGACATTTTTGTCTATCATTATTACGTAATCACCTTTTCTTTGCGTGAGTTTACCACCGTCTTTCTTGCCACGCCAGTCAAAAGACTCACGGCAATCCCCTGTAATTTCTATTCTCCGTGTAAGCGTTTTATCGGATGTATTACAGAGATGAATTACAGAAATAACCACATCATCCTTTGTTATGCATACCTGTCTCTGCTCTATGAGCCCTTCTCTGGACTTGGTCTTTTTATACAGGTTCTCTCCGTCAATTTCATGTCTTGATATTATTATCTGGTCCAGATTTACATTAGTATTAATGGCACAATTAATATCGGGAGATACAAGTACATAGTCAGGATACCAATTTATGGTACCCCATCAACTGCACTAAAAATATCGCCAAGATTATGCGTGGCGAAAAAGAACCTTGAAGGTTTACCGGTATAGAGAGCAACATTATACCCGTGACCAACACAGTTTTTATCAGTCCTGCTGCCAATAAGGTCAAGCACGGGGACCTCACCACCTCTGGCAGCAGACTTGTAATCTTGACCCTGGGAACCGTATTGTCGCACAGGATGCTCTGCCTCTATTAAAATTTCAGGTTTGATTTCTTCAGATGCTATTGTGCTTGATAAGAGAAGTATAGGTATTGCTATGCTTAATAATCGAATAAGAGTTTTCTTTTGTATAAGGTGTTCTATTATATTCTCTTTTCCTCTTTTCATAATTATTTGCTTCTACTTTATTTATTTCGTTTAACCTCCTGGAAACTCTTTTTTTATACCGCAAAAAACAATTAAATGTCAACTATAAGATTTTTTAAAATTGGGAAAGCTCAAGTTTTCCTTTGGCCTATTTTTACTCTGGATTTTAGGTATAAAGTCCAAGTTAATCTACTTCAAGGGCAGAAGAACTAAATTATACAATTCTTTGAATGCCCAAGAAGGTATGGCATTGTTTCCTCCAGTAATCTAAATCTTATTAAACTAAGAGAATCCAAAATAAAAGATAAGTCAATATACTTGGTGCAGCACGGGAACTTAGTAAAGAATTTATCTTTAATTATCTTTTTAATGTAGTCCCTCTTTATTTTGGCAGTGTTAAGAAGCTCTGTAGTTTATATGAGAAGAATCTAACGTATCCATAACCACGCAGTTTCCTACTCTTTTTCGAAAACTATGTTAAGATGTTTATTTTTCGGGTAGATTGCTATTGATTGGGAAGAGTGTTTCACCTCCATCTTTTGAAATAAAGATTCCATAACTATAAGTTCCTATGCAAATACATTGAGGATTTTTCGGATGGACATCTATTGTGCGAAGTCCAAGTGTATCATGCCCTAATATTCGCCATGTTTCTCCATTATCTGCAGAGCGATACAATCCGAAGATGCCTGAAACAGCATAAATATATGAATTATCATCTCTACAGCTTTTTATTGAAGTAAAGAACCACCTCCAATCATCCCTGTATATATCCCATGTCTCTCCGTAATCATAACTTATATATAGACTGGGTGTACAGGTGTCAACAAAAGTGCTCAATAGCATTTTTCCCGGGGTATCCTTCCATAAATAAATACAATCCGAACCAAAACCATAAGGTGTTATATTAGGCTCTTCCCTTTTCCAGTGGTGTCCAGAATCTGAGGATATCCAGATGGCTTCATGTACACCAAGGGCATACATCCTACCATCAATATGTGGGTCAAGAGTAATATCATAGGCATCGTTACCTATTCCAGAACCAGGGATATTTGTCCCCGCAATCTGGGTCCAGTGGTCTGCTCCATCCCATGATTCAAATACTCCACCGTGATGGTCCCCTACTATGGTACCACAGTAAAGGTGAAGTGAGTTATTCTGGTCAATTGTGATGTCATTCACTGCATATATAGAATCAAATCCCTCATATCCTGGCATAAATGTGCCTTCACTTTTCTCTTCCCATATATTTCCGCCATTGGTTGTTTTGAAAATCTTTCCTCCGAAGGGAACATAAAGTTCTTCACTATTGTTCGGATCTATTTTTATCCCATTGAATGTACAATGAGTAAAATCTCCCCCTTCATTCCCAAAATCCAATCCATTATTTATAGCAACCCAGGTAGAACCACCATCTTCAGTTTTATATACTCCTTTCCTTACTACAAAAGCATAAATTATATCTTCATCTTCGGGATGGAATTTCACACTATTTATTATGGCATAGGGTCCATCATATAAATTATAACCAAGAATAGGACCCCAGAGTGAAAAAAAATCCGGTATTTCATTCCCACAATTTAGAGTAAATATTATGGCTATTATAATAAAAATCAGTATCCTATTTTTCATCTTATACCTTTCTTAAAAGATATATTTACATTTAATCGCATCGTTAAAATAACACATAAGACCCTTATCACTGCCCCAGAAGCGTTCAGAGGTTATGTATAGCGAGGTGAATATACCTACTCCAAAATGCTTAGTTATTCTGAAGTTAAGTTTAATCTTTGGTGAAACACTCATTCCATGTTCAACAAAATGATAATCAAAATAACAATGATTGAGATCAGCATATTTTAGAAAGAACCATGTATAACCAATACCTGATTCCAAATCCAGTGAAAAGTTCTTCCAAAGCGCTATTCTATATCCCAAAGAGATTTCAGAGTTTATTGTATTATAATAGGAATCAACCCAATACATTTCGTATTTTTTATTTCTGAATCTTGAATAATTCACGGCGAGACCTGTGTAGAAATGTCCCTTTAGTCCCCTTTCATAATCTATCACAATACTGTAATGACCTTCATATAATTCGCTAAAGCCTGCATATATTTCGCTGTGGTCTATTGAAGTTGGTTCAGGATAGCCCACACCGATGCTCAATTCATTATGTGAAAGTTTCTCTGCTCTTAAAGGAGAAGACAATATAACGGTTAGAATAGCAGCAAATAAAAAAAGCTTCTCCATTTTCTTTCTCTTGTTTTACTCAAGTCTAATAAAAAGTTGATTTTCTTTCTTTTCGATGCACATCTTGACTGTTGAGATAGTAAATTCATTCGTTTTAAGACTCTGTGTAATCCCCCTTTCAAATTCTGAAATAGGTACATTAATGGCGAAGATTATTTCCTTTTTCTCTTGGTCAATAATCACAGGAATGACTTTCTTAAATTGCAATACGACATCTTTCTTAAAAAAAACAATAATAGGAACCATATCGTATATGGCTGAGTTTTCGTTAATCTGTGTAACGCCAAATGGGGTATAGCTCATTCCTATTTCATCCGTATACCCATTATAAGAAATTGTGACCAGGGTCTTATCGGTTTTTAATATGGAATCTATCTTTTCCCGGATTATCTTTTTTCCCTCTTGCTTAAATACAAGTTTCTCTTGATATACCTGTTCATAATTATACTCTTTTTTGGCCTGTCGGAGATATTTTTTACCATCCGCCTTTGATAGTTTGACGGCATTTTTTAATAAATCGCATAGATATACATCTTTCTCAAAAATCTTGGTTTTCCATTCCGGCATTATTTCATCGAGCAGTAAAGCTTGACAGGCACCTAAATCATACAATCTAAACCGCATTGGACCCGTGCCATATTTGTTTCCAAAACGGTCGTCACTCACAGAAACAATTTTTACCATATCGTTTATCTCTTCTTCAAGTTGCTTGGATAGGATACCGCGATATCCATTAAAACCATTGTGATAATACATTTCCTCAATTGGCTCAACTGTTTCTCCAATTGTCATAAATTTATACTCCACATATACTGCTGTTCCCTCAACATACTCATTCAAATTTTCATATTCTACAACCTCTTCTTCCAATCGGGATTGACGGAGTGTTCTTACCGCTACAAATTCTTTTACCTTTTCCATTCTCTCTTTTGAATCCTCAGAAAAAAGGGCATCCCACAAGATATTGCCTTCCAATACATAGAGAGAATTATTTACCGGATCGAGAAGAGGATATATTAAAACGACCATCTCATTGGCGAATTTTTCAGGTGCCATCTTCTCTTGAAAGATGTGAAAAGCCTCGTGCAAGATTGTTCTAATTTCGTCGTATGGAGATTGTAAAAAATTCCACTCATCCAGCCAATCGACAACAAAATCCTTGGTTCGGGCCAAAACAGCTCCTTCTATTTGACTTCTCATTCTTGAAAAAGGATCAGCCACAACCAGTACAGGTATTCCTTCAATTTCTGTGCCTGTATTCTGGTCATCAATGGAAAAAATTGTCGTATCATTTCTTATATAGATCGTTTCGTCTCCCAAGGGATTAAATCCAGTATATTTTGAGTATCCCCCTGGTTTATGAGGATAATTGATCAATAATTCCTGAACATTGGGTTTGTAAAAAAGGACTGGAGTCTTTCGAAAATCCCATCCAGGATAAAATTCTCCACCAAAAGTTTCTGCAATGTTTCTACATTCTTTGAGAGAAACCAGAAGAAGAGGGTCAATACTCAGCATATTGGTATCTTTTTCAGTGCTTGCAACAATAAAAGTTAGACACATAAGGAAGTTTAAAAATAATATCCTTTTTTGTGTTCTCATTGAATCCTCCTTTTACCTATAATAAAAAAATGTTTTTGTTTCTGCAAGTCTTTTTTACTTCCTCACTCCACAATCCCACCTGAACCTCTCCAATATGTGCTTTTCTCAGGTATAACATACATAATCGTGATTGACCAATTCCTCCTCCAATCGAGTTAGGAAATTCGCCATCTAACAATCTTTGGTGGAATGGCATTTTTGCCTTGCGAATTTCATCCTTCAATCTCAACTGTCTCCGCAATGACTTCCTGTCAACCCTGATTCCCATAGAGGAAAGTTCCATGGCAAAATCAAGCATTGGATACCAAACGAGTATATCTCCATTTAAACCCCTTTTCCCATCCACTGTCTCTGTTGACCAGTCATCATAATCCGACGCTCTTCCGTCATGTGGAATCCCATCATCTAACTCTCCTCCGATTCCTATAATAAAAACCGCCCCCTTTTCTCTACAAATCATATTTTCTCTCTCTCCTGGCGAAAGGTCGGGAAATTTTCTCTGGAGGTCTTCACTATGGATAAAGTGAATATTTTTCGGAAGGAATGGACCAGGAATGTTATTGTATCTATTACATACGCTCTTCTCCATTTCCCTTATAACCTCATATATCTTCCCGACTATATTCTTAAGAAAGTCCAGATTTCTATCTTTCTCACCAATAACCACTTCCCAGTCCCATTGATCTACATAAACAGAGTGTAGGTTGTCTGTTTTCTCATCGGGTCTTAGGGCATTCATATCTGTATATATGCCTTCCCATCGATTTAATCCGTAATTCGCAAGGGCTAATCTTTTCCACTTTGCAAGGGATTGAACAATCTCCGCTTCTTCATTAATATCTTCAACAAAGAAAGAAATGGGCTTCTCAATACCTGTTAGGTGGTCATTTATCCCTGTTCTCCCGAGTACTACAAGAGGGGCAGACACCCTAATAAGATCCAGTTCTTTTGCAAGCCTTACCTGGAAATCATCCTTTATGAATTTTACCGCCTTCTCAGTCTCCTTCAACGATAAAAAACTACTATATCCTTCTGGAATAGTTAGCCAATTCCCTTCAATATCTACAGTTTTTACCTTCATCTCCATAAGTTTCCTCTCCGTTAGATGGAAGGGCAGGTCCAAAAGACCTGCCCCTTTCTTTTTAATATATCTTTACCAATTTCGCAGTTGCATAAGATGAGGATGCCTCAAGCCTGCCAAAATATATGCCTGATGGCAGTATCTCTCCTTTGCTGTTTTTCCCATCCCAGGTTACTGTATATACCCCGGGCCTCTTTAATCCTGAAACAAGGGTCATTATCTCTCTCCCGCTCACATCATAAACCTTTAATTTGACAACTGTCTCCTCTGGAATAGCATACTCTATGGTGGTTTTATACCTGAAGGGATTTGGTGAGATTGGGTAGATAGCAAAATCGGAAACCGATACCTCTTCCTCATCAATACCCTGAAGATCAACATAAAATTCAATAGTATCACTTGCAATATTACCTAATGAGTCTTTTGCAAAGACAACGAGCTTATTTGTATCTTCGGTTGTTGAAATCTCATTAATATAGGTATACTTAAGACCAGTTCCAAAGGCGTAAAAATTCCCATCCTCAATGGGAAGGTATATGACACCATCTGCAATTGAGGGTGCTGTGGCACATGTATAATCTGGATAAGGGAAACACTTCTTCCATATAAGTTCCCCTGTATATTCATTAACCACATAAAGAAAACGACGTTCAGGCCAGAAATTAGCATCCACAAAGATAACACAGCTATCTGCTATTACATTTGTATTGTGAACACGGTATATTGGAAATTTCCAGATATCATCTCCACTTTTTGCATCAAGGCAGTTCATAAAATCGAATCCACCTATAAATACTCTACCATCATGATAGGTTGGTGTTGCCTCTACAGTCTTGGCGTATGGGCCTGGGTCTACAGCTTTACGCCATATTATTTCACCTGTAAATGGATCCACTGCAAGTAACATTCCATAAGCAGCACCAATATATAGGGTAGAATCTGCTATAAGAGGGGCAGAGTCCCAGAATCGTAATGTATCTGTAACTTTTTCCCATTTTACATCCCCTGTTACTGCATCAAAGCAGATTAGTTTGCCATGTTGAATTGGAATACTAGCAGAAAATGGGCAATACAGCATATCATTCCAGAGAGTAATAGTGTTTTCAGTAGTGTAGTAATCAAAAATAGCGTCCATCCAAATTTGCTCTCCGGTAAAAGCATCACGGCAACATACAAAAGGTGGATAAGTACTCGTAATATAATAAACCTTACCATTCCCTACTGCCGGAGTAGTTGTATGACCACCTTCTGGTTTTGACCAATAAACTGAACCCGTTTTTGCATCTACACACCATATTCCCTTTTCACTTAAACAATAAATCCTTCCATACTTATATGTTACTGCATCATCAACTGACCCAATACTGTCAATTCTCCAAACCTCTTCACCAGTAGAAGCACGAAGTGCATAAAGATTACCTTCATCGTACCCACTCCCTAAACTACCACTGGCCCAATAGACAATTCCATCCACGATAGTAGGAGTGCAAAAAGAATGTGGACCTACTATAGAATCTACTTTCCATAATATTGTAGAATCTTCAGGAACAGGTGAGCGCGAATAACCTGTATGTGTGTCGTTTTGACAATAGGTATACCAGTCGGTTATAACCCTGCTGATGGTATCTTGACAAATGGAGTTAAGGATATACCAGACTGAGTCTGGAGGAACGCTATCTCCGACATAGGCTTTTAATTCAAGATTCTCAGTTTCATAGGTTTGCCCATCAACTGGGGAAACAATGTCAACAGATGGAACACTTAAAAGCAAAATTATACCAAACACAATACCTCCTTTTTTAATAATACAATCACTTCATCAAAACCAACTTTTCTGTTTTACTGAACTCACCAGCCTTTATTCTGCAAAAATATACACCGGTTGTTAGAGAGTTACCACTATCGTCCCTCCCATCCCAGGTAACATCATAATAACCAGCAGACTGCTGCTCCTTGACCAATGTCCTCACAATCCGACCAGTCATATCATATACTGTTAAATTCACATATTCAGCTTTAGGGAGGGTATACTTTATGGCAGTGAGAGTAGTAAACGGATTGGGCGTATTTTGATATAAAGCAAATACCTCAGGTAACGTTTTTTCTGTTTTGCTTCCCCCCCAAGCCTGCACTCCACTTTTAACACCTTCACCCATGTTTGGTACATAGCTCTCCTTCTGCCAGTTCTGTGCTAGAATAGTATAATCACTGACAAATACAAATCCATCACCATCGATGTCACTACGTGAATCAGTTGTATTCCAGTCCTGAGCTAAATTTGAGTAGTCACCTACAAAGATAATACCATCCTGGTCAATATCGCCACCACGTAGGCTATATTTGCCATTTGGTTCTTCAAACATCGGATGTGGCGTGCCAACATCTGGCCAATACGCTGTTTCACCATTCCTAAAATCGACATCTATTGTATCACCAACATCAAAACTGTAGGCTACCGCAGTCATCACACTCAAGTGATTCCTTTCCTTAATTACCACACGATACAAATCTGGTTCAACACTCCACAAAATCAACGGACCACCAACCAAATTGCCATACTCATCTATTTGCACAACATCAAAAGTATATGCGATATATGATGGATTATCTGCATTTCGTAGCTCAACAGTAACCTCGGCTGGTCGGCTTATGCCAGTACTCGCATTATAATATCCTTGGAGATACACATGTAAATTTAATAGGGGGTACCCTTGTCCACACTCAACTATAACCGAATCCGAATAAGGACTCTCGAGGCCAGGGACGTCAAGCGCAGTTACACGGTAAACATAAATTTCCCCTAACTGAACCATAGTGTCGACAAAACTATTTACCAATGTAGAATCAAGTTTTTCGTAACTCGGATTATCACTGCATCTACGATAAACATTACATCCTTTTAAATCAGGTTCAGGATTCTGACGCCATTCAAGATTTATAAATTTTGATTCTAAAGGCGAATAGGCAATAAGTTCCCTTGGCTTCCCTGGAGGTGGTTGATCTTTCGTAAAAATGAATGAAGCAGGTGCAAGTTCATAAACGGGTCCATAATTCTCAGTAATGCTTGAATAATGAATTCCATCGCCATTACTAATACCTGAACCCCCGTCAATATGGAAAGAACGCCATCCAGACACAGAATAAAAACTATCAACCTCACATTTTCGATAATCAAACCTTAAGGTGGTATCAGCAAATAGAATAAGTTCAAACTCAGTTGTATCTTCGTAATAGGTGTAGATCCAGCGCACCACTCCACGATTAGGATCAAATAATTCTGTTGAAGCCCCCCAACTATACTGTCCCCATATATGCTGCAATGCATCGTTATAAACACTAATAACTCGTTCCTCTGAACCACCTGCTGTAGGTAAATCAAATTCGCAAAAATCGTGATTAAACTCAAACCATATACTGCTCCGTCGATTAAAGTAGAATGCGTCATAAGCAGATTGATAAAAAGGGAAATAGAAGCTAAGAAACTGTACTTCATAGTACCGAGAGACCCAATCTAGTCCTGTCTGCCAATAACTCACATTTTCCCATTGAAATGCTACTGGATAACATTCATAATCATCTGATGTTTTAGTGCTAAATGAAAAGGTATAAGGAATTAGTCCCTCCCCTTGTATGTCCTTTATCTGAGAACTCAATGAAATCGTGTAGGCAGTATTTTTGATAAAAGCCGGGTCAACTCTAAAATCAATCTCGGTATCACTGAGCCACTTCCAATCACCGGAAACTCCGGGGGAAATATTTACTGCTGACCACAAATCAACACTTGGATCCATTGGTACACTAAATCTTATGTAGATATGTTGATGCAAAGGCACACCAATCTGCCCATCAGTAGGTTGTGTTTCTTCAACTGTCGGTTGAGAATTAACGACATTTGCCGTCGTCCCCAGAAGATTCCCCTCTCCCATCAGTTTTATCATCGATTCATCTTTAACCACATCTTCCCCACGTGCATAAAGTTCAACATTCATTACTATTAAGACTAAGAGTGCTAAAGAAAATAATCTTTTTGTCACGATTCCTCCTCTCTTTAAATCATTAGTTTGCAGTATATTACATACCGCGATCAAGTATTTCTCTCACTTTTTTTGATAGTTCACTGAACCTGAAGGGTTTTCGAATAAAGTTACATTTGTCTGGTTGAATGCCCTTCTCACGCAGAATGGCATCTGTATTACCGGAAATAAATAGGAATGGAATTTTCTCTGCCCGTTCTTTTCTTGAAATATTGTAAAGTTCTATACTATCCAACTCATCAAGTTGTACATCTGTTATAACTATATCAATTCCATCCTTGAGTTCTTTCAATATTCCCACTGCTTCTTTTACAGAACCAACTGCTCTAACCCTATAGCCACTCACTTCAAGTTGTCTGCAAATAGACTTTCCAAGTATTTCATTGTTCGCTACGATGAGAATTCGCTCCCCGTTCCCTAAAGCAATCCGGTTCTCTAAACAGAAGGGAGCGCTGCTTTTTCTTTTATCCTTTTCAGCCTCCAACGCAGGAAAAAAAAGATAGAATGTAGTCCCTCTCCCTGGATTGCTTTTCACCCTGATCTCTCCCCCAAACCGTTTTACGATATCGTATACCATAGATAAACCAAGCCCTGTATTTCCCGCTCCTTTCTTAGTTGTAAAGAAGGGGGTAAAAATGTTCTTCGATATATCCTTATCCATGCCTGATCCGGTGTCAGCGACCTTCAACAGGACATAATCATGCCCTTCTGGTAGAGAGAATGTTTCATAATCTCCTTGACACACATTTCTTGTTATAAATGAAAGAGTCCCTCCACTCTTCATTGCATCATTGGCATTCATAGAAAGGTTTATCAATATCTCGTGTATTTGTTCAGGGGCAAACAGTATTTTTTTAATCTCTTCGGCAAGGACAGTTTTCACCTCTACATCCTCATTCATAAGACTTCTAATTGTTTTTAAGGAATCCACAATAAGACGGTTCATATTACAGGGTCGTGGTAGTGGAACTTGTCCCTTGCAAAAGTTGAGTAGTTCTCTTGTCATATATATGGCGTTGTCCACGGCACTCTGGAGTGATTCTATATACTCTCGTCTGGGGTCATCATTGCTTGTCTCATCAGAAAGTTGCTCAAGTAGGCTTACAATTACTGTTAATATGTTGTTGAAATCATGGACGATTTCTCCAGCAAATATTCCAAGAGATTCCATCTTTTTTAAATGTAGGTCGGTTCCCCGCAATTTCTGTTCCTTGGTTACATCCAATGCTGTTAGCAAAAGCATTTCTTTTTTTCTCGTTTTTATAATTGCAGGATATACCTTTATGATGCTTTTTTCGTTACCTCTGTTATTTTCTATTTCAACCTCGAAACTTTCGGGGTTACCGTTCCATGCCTTTTTGAGTTTCTTTTTTATATCCTTATTTCTATTTCTCCCATCCTTAAAAATGTTGTTTGTAATATTTTGCCCAAGGATTTCTTTTTTCTGCAAACCCGTAATCTTCTCAATAACCTTATTACACAACTTGCAAATTCCATTCATATCAACGAGAATCGTACCCACCGGTGCATTTTCTACAATTATTGACTGGATTTCAGTAAGTTCTCTCATCTTTATACCCTTCACCTCCTAATTTAGAGGTTTGTAACATCGAAAGTAAAATAATAATATAGAACAAGATTCATTAATATACCAACAACAAAAACCTCTTTGATTATGAACAGCATTAAGACAGGGGGAGTATCAGAAGGTACGTATGTGAAATTATACCATGGGGGCTGAATACTTCCCCCTGCCTTGTTATTTTATTATCAACTGCTCCCATCCTGATGGAATAAATACCCAAAAGACATCCACCTATATTAACTTCCATCGAATACCGCTACGGTTTTTACCTTCATCTCCATAAGTTTCCTCTCCGTTAGATGGAAGGGCAGGTCCAAAAGACCTGCCCCTTTCTTTTTAATATATCTTTACCAATTTCGCAGTTGCATAAGATGAGGGTGACTCAAGCCTGCCAAAATATATGCCTGATGGCAGTATCTCTCCTTTGCTGTTCATCCCATCCCAGGTTACTGTATATACCCCGGGCCTCTTTAATCCTGAAACAAGGGTCCTTATCTCTCTCCCGCTCACATCATAAACCTTTAATTTGACAACTGTTTCCTCTGGAATAGCATACTCTATGGTGGTTCCATATCTGAAGGGATTTGGGGAAGCAGGATAGACTGAAAGATGGTCTGGAAGTTTTTCTGTTTCTTCTTTAACACCTGAAGTTATACCAACATCAAAATTGAAGAGAGTCGTATTTGTGTAGCTGTATCTACTACTGGACCCATCTGCACTTAAACCATTAGCGTTTATATCTGCCCAAAATGTCACTCTGTGCCCCACGGGACAGTCGCCACTTATATCAAAATTGAAGGGATCGTCAAGGAAAAATGAAGCATCCCCTTGAATAGATGAAGTAAAGTAAGCCTTGTTATCTATTATGGTCACATATATATCGTCCGTGTAAAGAGTAACCTCTACATTACCAACAGAATCATTACCGCTGTTGCGAAGTTTCATATACATCTCAATCTGTTCCCCTGGATCAGGAATCCCGTCTTTATAACCATCGTCAAAAGTATTTTTTGCATATGTTAGGAGAACTGTGTCGGGTAAACCTGCCTCTCCCTTTTTGAAGTAATACCAGAGATTGTTCTTTGCGTAAGAAAGATAATGGTACTGATAAACACTGGAGGGACCATAAGGTGTTGTATCATTACTAGTAGAAAGACCATAAGTCGGGGGATCTCCCTGCACGAGCGAGATAATAGGCCCACACGTGTCTACGAATAAAGAGCATAGTGATTCCGCAGCTAAATCGACGGAAGGGCTTATATTCGAATCTATTAGGGTAGATGCAAATTTATAAATGTCTTCATAGTATTTAGCATACCATATATCATCTATATAGTCCTTGTTTGCTTCCACACATTCCCATATTTCGGGGTTGTGAATTCCGCCTGCTTTAAGGAGTTCGGAAGCGAGTTTATTTGCTCTGAGGGATAACTCTGTAAAGGAAGGGCCAAGGTCAACAGCTGAAAGTGTCCCAAGGAATTGACCGCCATATCTCTGATGATAATAATAAATAAAGGTGTCACAGAGTGCATAAGGTCTAATAGAGGGATTCGCTATGATACTCCTCAAGGATGTCCAGTCGGGACCACTGGCCCACATTGATCTTTCAGAAGCAACTAATATATCAGAATATGCCCTTATTTCATATGCCACCTCTACCATACCCATAAGACATGATTCAAAGTTGAGTACATCAATGTTCTTTCCAATAGAATTCTTCATTGTCCGAAGACATGCACTAAGTTCCCCATTCCTTATCTCAATCTCTTCTCCTGAGGTCCAATCTTCACCAATTGATAACACGTCTCCCTCGCTCCCATCACCCTTTTGGTACCCGGAACCGTGCCCAAAGACGATCACTACGTAGTGCTTTGCGGGATAGTTTGTTACCCCCCAGAGGAGAAAATCCTTCAGCGTAGTTGTATCCCCTGTGTTCAGTTCACCAAGAACTTCAAGAGGGTATGCATCAATTATCGCATTACCAGGGTTACCCGGGACAATCATATATCTCCTTACATCTGCATGATTCCCATCAAGGTCATCATAGCCACCGTAATCAGGATGTCCATCCAACTCTGCAATGAGATTTACGCCTCCGTTTGTCCCTCCTGCACCCTCCATTTCATCAATCGTAGGATTTAAATAAGAAGAAAGATTACAATCCAATGCACCATAGAAAAGAACGGTCCATTCTTTCCTTTCAATCATAATCTCAAAACTATCAATGTCAGTATATCCATCTGCACCTATTTCAAGTGTAAACTGGATATGATGGTATGTAGTGCACGTTGGCGAAATATCTATGATAAATGGATTTAAAGAATTGTTCGCTTCCCCTTGAAGTAGTATATCGCCAAACCCTGATGAATCCGCGTCTGTATGAATGGTAATAAGTGGGTCTAAAGAAGAAATTTTAACCCATACATTCTGGGCTTCCAAACCCAAGTTTTTTATCTTAATAACAAGTGTGTCATCTTCTTCCCCCGCATATGCAACTCTCCCGAAGGTATCGTTAAGCACATAACTCTTATAGCCAATATCTGGGCCTGTTATTCCAATGGGGGCTCTTTTTGAATAATAGATATCAGGCGTATCTCCTCTCTTATCAGTCCATACAGCGTAACAATTTGTTAAGGAATAGACGATATCTACCGTGTGATAGGAAGAATCTGCACAAGAGGTGTCGGATACGGTTTCTCGTTCCCCCCAGGTAGCCCCAAGATCCAATGAATATCTAAAGGAGATTCTATCACCTTCTCCCCCTGCTAGAGTATAGGAATAGTATGCGCAAGTCACTGTGTCACCCTGGATAAAAATTGAAGGAGATTTAGAGGACCATAGCGGGGCTGTTTCAATACTTGTGCCGATGACAGGGGAGGTTGAAAGACCATCAAGAGAATACGCATATCCTATATAGGGGTGAGTACTATACTCATAGGCAGTGACGACAGTATCCTTATTACAAACAATGGCTGGGTTTTTCCCCTTATAGATTGTATATTTTGTCCAGTCCCCATCATCTGGAGAATCTGCTGTGTCTGGACCAACGGTTGTCATTGCCATAATTACACTATCCCCATCCTCGTAGGAAAGAAATACCCTTGAGGTGTCAGGATGGAAATCATACATTGCAACGATAGGAACTGCATCAGCATTCCCATCAGCGTTCATTGTCTTCGGGGAACTCCAATTCTCTCCTCCATCAGGTGAGTATATCCACCCTATTCTGTCTTCGCCTGTTGTGTCTGTATAGGTAACGAATATCTTTGACGCTGTACCACCACCTGCTGTGGCAATAGAAGAGTTTATACACTTAATCCCACCCTCTTCTCCTATAATTTTCCAGAAGCAATCTATATCATATTTCTTTAGCGTGCGTTTTATCATAACTTTTGAGGTTTCCGGGTCTGGATTATAATAACAATAAGATGCATAACAGTAACCCGAATCATCCACAGCTATGGAGGGATGATATTGGTTAGCTGAACCGGTGGCAACACCTTTATTCTCCCATGCAGCCGTACTCCTATCATATTTTACGGCACGTATATTGAAATTATCAAATGAAGCTTCATTCTGACAAACAAGATAGATATTCCCGAACTTGTCTGTCTTAGCATCAACATAATCATCAGGGAGTGTGCTACTATAAGCAACTTCATTTAAACCCCAATATTGTGCTCGCGCCCTATCTTCACCAAAAATACCCGCAAATGGTAAAAACAGGATAAGTAAACTTAAATTAAGATAAAACTTCATAAAAACCTCCTCTTGCTTATCAGCTTATACTAAACTCATAAAGTTAAGGCAGGAAAAGCGGGAGAAGTGTTTTGTAAGTGGGGGGCTAGCCTTTCCTACCTTATGGAATCTTACGGATTCATTAATTTGCTGATTTTCCTATCACTTAATAAACGACATCTTTCGAGTAATTCTATTATCACCTGCTTCCATCCTGATGAAATAAATACCTGAAGGACTACCACTCATATCAATTCTCATTGAATACCGCCCTGCTTCCTTGTTTTCGGAGGTATACTTTATCTGTCGTCCAGCGCAATCATAAATTTTAAAGGTTACTCTCCCTTTCTTCGGTAAACCATATATAATACTGAACTGATTACCTGTTGCTATCCCGGGTATCTGCATAGAATAAACGGCTGGTATTTCTTCTGTTGTTACTCCGGAATAAACCACATTGTATATGGATACATCATCTATATACCATCCTAAGTCATTGCCATTTGGATCTGCACCAAAAGAGAATCTAAGTTTTATAGTATCACCTGCGTAGGCACTCAGATCCCTACGGATTTCTTCCCAGTATCCTTGTCGTTTACCACTATAACCGAGTTCTTCTGGTATATAAGGATTATTATCAGCGATTTGCAAATTATATGGAGGTTCAAAATAATCGAGGAGTTCATAACTCCCTCCATTCGCAGAGATCTTGACATTGCCCCCATCAAAGAATGGTTCCGTGCGGTACCAATGATAGAAAGAAAGAACCGGGTGGGTTAGCCCCGTGAGGTCTATTGTCGTTGTTACCAGCGCAGAACCATTATCATCAGTATATTCGCCATCAAGTTTAGTCCCCCAGACTTTCAAACCCGAATGGGCAGGTGGTCCAGTGAAGAGGTTAGGAGAACCCCATTCCCAATCTCCAAACGATGATGAGCTGTATCCTCCGTTATCAGACTCGAAGTCCTCGAAATAAACAATTTCGAGTGGGTATAGTGTGAAATCCATCTGATGAGTACCTGTTATGTTGACATCAGTTACTATTGAATCTAAATATCCATCTCTTGAAACCATAATAACATACGTTCCATCGTATAGATTTGGTATTTGATAATTTCCACTTGCATCTGTGGTATCGATACGGAGATATCCACTCGATCTCGCGGTAACTATTGTCCCTTCACCAGTGGGTTCATTAACATTACCAAAGAGAGTATCAACGGGCTCTCCTGACTCTGAAAAAAGGAGATAATGAGCAGTATTTTCCACAAGGTCCTTTGCCCTTTCTCCCATAAATAGAACATCAAGGTTGAAAGCATAATAAACGATCTGTCCTTTTAAAGGTGTTGGTTCATAGATCAGTATCCCGGCATTATCCGGGGAATTATGCGTTCGATAGATGAGATGTGCGTCAATATCGGGAACAACAATGTCTTGATTGGATTTACTGCTACTGATAGGCAGGATATCGTCTAGAACATTGGGTATAGTGGTTAATGGATGAGTATCCTCCTTATGCAGGATTCCTCCAATATCGCCGTGCCAACCCCTTATATTTAAAACATTTGAAGGAAAAGCTCCAAATTTGGAGCCTTTTATCATGGCTCTACATCCTATTTCTCCCCCTTCTATCAATAATTTTCCACCTCCATCTACCCAATCCATCAGGTTAGCAGCCATACTTGAGTCCAAACACCACTTAAATCCCCCTGAGGTATAAACAAGAAAGTCATAGAATTCCCAATCCAATGGATCTGTGGCTTTCCTTGCAACTGTATCAACATAATATCCAAACTCCGTAAGCCAGCTATAGAACTTATTCACTGAAGCATCTGCTCTGGAGGATGCTCCTTCCTTTTTCATAACCCCTTTCCCCTCCGTACTCCCACCTCTGGACCCAGCAGAGTCATCTATCACCAGAATCGAATGACCAGTAGTATCCATCACAAAATTTAACTCGTGAGAGGGAGTAGATAGGGTTAATGTAGTATCTATTTTTGCATGTTGAAAGGAGTACACTGAAAAACGATACCTAAATTGGGGTAGTCTAACAGAATAAGTTCCACCGGCAAGCGAATCTGTTGTTATTGTCCTATAAAGAGACCCATTATCCGTCCTATAAATCCTTATCAGTGAAGTTAATGGATCATCACTTATGCTCTCTTTTACAGTCCCAGAAACAGTTACTGAGTCTTCTGGGTCTATCAGGATGTTATGAACATTATCTCCCAATTTTATCGTTAACGGCTCTGCTGTGGGTTTATGACCAAAGAACCTACTGGTATATATATCATAAAATCCACAGAACATAGTGTCTGTTTTATAAGCACCATAAGGAAGAGAAGACGGAAAACCACCACTGGATTCTGTGACAAAAACCGGTTCAGTTGACGATGTGTCAGAACCTGCCTCATACCCTTTAATTGTTCTATTACCCATAGAATCCCCGGTAAATGAATTTATTACATAACCGGATAATAAGCCCTTATATATATTAACGGGTATCGAGTCCTGATAGATATTATATCCTTCCTTGCCTACAGTCCCGATTATCTCTCCAATATTCGTTGGGGTTACAGCAATATCGGCCAGCGAAGAAGAGGTATAAACAGATGTATCTATCCCACATCCTTCCAGATAAAAGGTGTAGCCACCCAATTGTACCTGGCTATAAACATCCCCTGGAATTTCTGGCATTAATCCGTCAGTTACCCCAATGGTATCTGACTTAGCATTAATGAGCACCCCTGAAAGGTCAGAGCCAAGCACCCATATCGTATCCGTAAAGGAATTCCACGGTTCACTTGTCTTCCTTCCCTTTACCCATAATAATTGCCCGTAAGGTGATTTTACACCCAAAGTGCACACACCCGCTGAATTTGTGGTATCGCATACTGAAACACCATATCTATAAATATTAATCTCTACCGAATCCTCCGGGTTAATCCCAAGAGAATCCTTTACAGTTACTATTATTTCGTTGTGTATCTCAACATCAATCGTATCAGGTTCAACGGTCATCTGCATATCGGAAACAATCAGGGCGTAACTTTCTACTGGTTTATAGTTGGGTTTAGTTACGGTTACCCACATTGTATCTGGAACAGAGTCTGGACTAATTGACAGGGTTACTTTCCCCATCGCATCGGTATAACCTCTACCCCACATATCGTTATCCTTTTTGCACCAGAGACATACCCTTGCGTTCTCCACAGGATTTATCCCATCAGTTACATTTGCTGAGAAGCTCCAGGAACCGTGAGATATTATAGGATAGTGAGTCGCAACGAGTTGCTGAGGCTCTGCAGTCCAGATAGGAAGCTCAGGATCCCCGTAGAGATTATACGAATACATACAATGCTTGGCAACATTATCAGTGGAGACATAAGGAACACACTGACTATTCATTCTATCCCTTGCAGTTCCAAGGTTGTAATATTCTTCACTTGCCCATGCTTTTGTGAACCATATTGATTGCCATTCCGAGCGACCTCTCTGAGGTAGCTTACCCCAACCCGACCTGTAATTTAACATACATGCAACTGCGCCATGGTTAGAAAGGGTCATCAGATTCTCTGCAAAGGACTCATAGTCATATCCACCGGCCAAACAGGTAATAGAATACAAAATGAAAAGATTGTCACCGGTTGCAAGATTGTCTAAGTTCCCGTTAGAAAAATCACCAGCCTGGCTGAAATTTCCGTGCTGTGCGATATGTAACCAGCCATAGCCTGAATTCAATGAATCATAAACAGCATCTACTCCTGGATATTGACCGGTTTCCTCATAACATTTCGCATCAAAGAAAGAAGTTGGGTCATATTTAGCAATTGAGTCCGAAACAAAAGAACCATAATAACTCCCCCACAAAGCTTCGGAGGTCAACATCATTTTTTCTACATAACCACTCGGGGGATTTTTTTCATATATAAGGGTATTGTGAACAAAAAGTGTGCACGCTTCATAAGCCTTATCTGCTTCATCAAAAAGCACTCTTCCAACATAAACATCCATATATTGGTCATCGTTAAAGTCAGAATACCAGAGGTCGGCACCAATAGTATCTTCGTCGCTGAAATCAGGTGCAGGATCATGTAGTATCTCTATATCCTTCCTCGGCATCCAGTCGCCTACATCACTCTCAGGGGTTCCCCACCCATGCGAAGGATCTACATCATCATCATCTTCTCCAACAAGGAGAACCCATTGAATACCCCAGTTTTGTGCTGCATCTTTAATGAAATTCCTAATAGCTGTAGTCGGGCGAACGGGAAATCCACCGTAATTATCAAGTATCCAATCCAGTGCAACCCTTTTTGCGGGAACACCTTTTTTTGTTTTCCAAGAAACAAAGGGTTTAAATGCACCCCACAGATCCATAGAGGGATTAACCGTAGTATCTATTATTACCACATACTCTACAAAATCATCGGGGAGATCCTTTGAAACGGGAGGAGTAAAAAGAAGTATATCTTCTTTGTTGACAACAAGGTCTTCTACGATCTTTGTGCTAATATCAAACCTATTGGGGGTCACCTCGTTAATCGGCTTCGCCCCTTCCCTGTAATAAATCCGGAAAGTTATCTCTGTAAAGAGGTAAATTTCCCCTTTTAACGGGATATACTGAATAGGGAAAACGGTTATTGTCGCAAGATTATATCCTCCCTTCTCTCCTAAATGAGGGCATAGTATGACATTAGAGGGGTAAAGCTCAGGGGACTCGTAAACCTCTTTCAGGGGCTCAACAAATGGTGGAGGCTCATGTTGCATAAATGGCCTTGCGGTTTGAACAGGCAAAATATTAAATTTTCCTGGAATTTTAACCCTCTCTGAACTTATAACTTCTACTTTCTCTATTTCAGCACCAGGTGGAATAACATAGACAGAGGAATGGACGGGAATTTGCGGATAACCAACTTTATATTCATAGCTACATCCAGCGATCTGGATAACATCATAACCCTTCTCTTTTTTAAAGGAGAGCTTCCCCCTTTCAAAATAAACAGTCTTCTCTAAGCTCCCTGCGAATACCACAGCTGCATACATAAGAACAAACGTTGTAATAAATCGCTTCATATAAAACCTCCTTAAGTTTAAAAATCCTATATAATTCCTATATAATTATTTTTTTAGGAGGGGATATAGGATGGGGATTAGAATAAAGCAACACAATACCATACAGCCACTTCCATCATATCCGATAAACCTAACACTACAAGGACACATAACAAGGAGGTTTTTCAGGTAATCATAGCAGCGTTCAGTATGTGAAAACACCTTATTACCCAAACTATAAAACCATCTAACATATCCCCTCCTAAAATTCCACTCTAACACTAAAATGTGCACATCTTTAATAGAGTATTTAAATATTAATATAAAAATGACTAACAGAAATCTCACAAAACTCTAACAGAAAGGGGGTTTTTTATACAATGAAAGGAAAATTATGATTATCTGATTAGAGACTTATAGATTTCTTGGGTCTTAAGGGAAGGTTCTTCTCCCAATTCTTTCCTTAGAAAGTCCTGCAATTTATGATATTCCTTTTTTGCTGCTTTTTTGTTATGCAATTCTATATAACAACGCATATTATTGATATAAGGATCCTCTATAAAGGGGTCCTCTTTAATTATTTTTTGGTTGTACTCCAGCGCCGCAAAATACTCACCTAAATCAAAGTAATGTCTGAATAACTCAGAAAGAGCTTTTATATAGTTAATGGAAAAAAACTGTTTTTTATCCTCGCACCACCTATCATAAATATTAATAAGGAAACTGCCTGTATAAAGTTCCTCTGCTTCTTTAAGCAATATAATTGCTTCCTTTATTTCACCCCTGGATTTGTGATCCCGTGCCTTTCTCAAAAGTGCATCAAATTGTTCTACATCTACCCAGAGTTTATACTCAGGGTTCACATAATAACACTCATTTGCATAGAGAATAATCTTATCAAATCCTGATTTTTTAGAAAATTTTTTGTTAATATACGAAATTTCTGTGTGAAGACTCCTTTTTGCGAACTTTGGTAGCTTCCTTGGCCAAAAGATCTCCATTAACCTATCTCTTACGAAAGATTTATCTCTATTCGTAAAATAAAGCTACCCATTTGAATTTTACACAGTAAAACCAAAGTGCAAAACTTGAGTTGAATCAAATATTCCGGTCTCGAGACATTATGAACATGCTGAGTTTGTTGAGGTAAAAAGTTCTAAAATGGCGCAAAGCGAGAAAGCTGAGAGGAATTGAAACATTGATTACGTTTAGGGATTTTAGATTTTGGGATTGTTTTAAATCTAAAAATCTTACTTCTCAAATTTCAGATAATAATTGTCTAAAATTTTAAGGGGAAGACAATTGTCCCTGAGAGTAATTGTATTCTTGTTTTTAAAGTTTAGAAATATAGCAGATATCTGATTTTAAAAACAGTTCCCTCATCACTCGTCATGAATTTATCCTCCATAGGGTCATAATCTTCTGTTCTTGTATACACCAGATATATCCAAGACTTCGGCGAGAAATTATATGAAACTACAGGGTTTATCCTATAGCGGTAGATTTTACCAAGGCTTTCTATCCAAACACCCTCGCATCTTAAGTCAAAATGGAAATTTCTGGAAAAGTGATATCCAAAAAATGGTGAAAGTGTGACATATAAATTTTCCAACTTTTGAGAGGAAAAGATATGCCTCCATCCAAAATTTTCTTCCCAGTATGGTGTAATGTTAAAAAATAGTCTTAAATTCAACTTTGAAAGGGGTATTAATGAAATATGTGCTCCTATGTTTCCCTGATAACCAAGATGCTGTGCATAATAATTAAAGTTATACAATACATTGCACCATAAATTAAATGCAAATAAAGAGGAGTCAAAACCTCCATTAAAGTTTATACATTTACTCTTATAATGTATCTCTGCCCCACCTATATTTTCATAAACATCCCTATATAAAAAAATGATATTCCCGTTATAGTTATTTCTTGTCTTGAAAAAGAACCAACCAGTCATACCTTGCGTCATATGCGTTGCAATCCATTCTCTACCGCCCCCATAAAATAACCCAACCCCATAATAATCAATTATGCCTTTTTCGAGGGGGAACATCCGCCCTAAGAATACACTTGCATTTGCTCCCTTCATAGGAACATAACCAACTTCGTTAATATGGTATGCAGAACCAATATAGGAAATGTCTACACCCAAGAGCATCTTTGGATTTAGGTATAACCAGTTTAGATAACCTGCTCCCCCCCTTAGGCCTGCCGAATCTGCATAAGAACCTTGAAAAATCGAACTATGAAAATCCTTTACATAACTCCCGTCTAAGGTTAAAGTTCTAACATATCTTAAAGTTGTTTCCTTCCCAATATATGTAAGCCCAGTTGTCAAACCAGGTAAAGACTGTTTGCAGATTTTTAAAGCAAGATAATTTGCCTCTGCCTCTCTCCCCTTTGCACCTGTATTTACATACATTCCTGCACCCTCAAAGTTATTCCCTTTTGTTACAAATTTCAATCCAACTCTTATAGGAACAAAAAGAGAATCATCCACTACTTTCCCAATGTTCCTTGTATGCAAGATTTCAATAGGGCCTGATCCAATGTTGAATTTCTGGCTACTCTTCATATTAAATATCTCTTGCCCCTCAAGGAAAAAGGGCCTTTTTTCTCTTAGATAAAGGGTATATCTTGTTAGATTCACTTGAAATGGATCTGCCTCAATCTGAGCGTAATCAGGGTTTAGCGTAACGTTAACTCCGAACAGGTCGTTTGGGTTATATGAAATATCTACTCCCCCATTAAAGACTAAACGCTTTGTCTCTCTTACAATTCCTACAGGGTAAATCTCAAAAAAATTCCCACTCTCCTTTGGGTTTATGCTATTAAGTGTATCAAATAAGGAAATCCTGAAACCAAGAAACTATTTTACTGGTTTCCAGTAATCCATTTCAACTTTTTCAGGTATAAATTTTTCCAACTGGATACCACATTCCCCCTTTGCATATCGTATTTCCTTTAAATAGGCCTTTATCCCCACATTAAAGCCATATTCCGTAATCTTCATTGATGCAAACTAAATACTCTCCCATGACGAATCAAATGTTTCGCCACTCCTTGTGGATATCTCATCTTCTCGAGTCCCCGAAGCTGCCACTATGAAGTAGTAACAACTTCTTCCGTCTCCAAAAGTATCGAGATAAAGGATAAACCTGTCACCTGAAGCAATTATCCCATATTCGGATATCTACCTGGGGTTTCCGTCTGTTTGTATAGCATTTGAACGCGACATAGAGACTCTCATAATCTGCTAGGACATATACCTCCGTCTTTTCGGTGGCAGTTTCCCCTTCATTAGATGTTTGTTGAGTAAAATCTGATATGATATCAGCATTGAACCAGATTGAATCTAATTCACCATCAATAATTAGTGGATTTGGAACAAAAAGTGGCACAAGAGAAAGTAAAAAAATGAACATGTTAACTCTTTTTACAGATTCATATTATGAAAAAACACTTTTAGATTAAATTCGCTTTTGGGACTATAGTACTCAATCATCCTCTCTTTAATCTTTTTATGGATTCCTTTGATTCTCTCATACGAACAATTTTCTCGTTCTTTGCACCTTGAACAATTGGGGCACTCAAGCTTAGGATAATATTTAAACACTCCAGCTGGTTCAGAAAGATCATTAAATACTGCATCAACAATTTTAGGCGTATAAACATTTTGCAACCAATGCATAGCATCCCCTTTTGGTTTCCCTGCAGCAAGCAATCCTAAAAAATCACGAGCACATTTATAATATATATTCACCTTTCCACTCTTATTATCAATATATTCCTTTAACTGATTAAATGCATTCTTATAATTACCTTTTTTATAATATGCGCAGGCGAGAAAGAAATTATACCCAATTTTCAAATAGGAAAATCCATCTAAATAAGGTAAATTTGTAAGAGTGGCAATATTGCTATTTTTACCTTGAGAAATCTCACCCTTAACATAACTTATAAGTATAGAAAGGTCTTTATTGGAACTATTCGGAATATTCTTTGATATATTTATTACATCATAATTTTTACCAATCTTTATATAATCTTTTTTTGTTAGGTATCTAGCTTCAGCAATTCCGGGTATTATTACTCTAAAAGAAGGAAATCCTAAAAAACTATTGTCTCTAATTAGCAACTCCCATCCTTTGCCTTTTATTATTTTTAACAAATACAGAAGGCACTCTTTGTTGTTTGGAAAATGATGTGAATATTTCTTTGAAGCAGAATCAGGGATCAACGCGTTTTGAAAGATACTAATAGGATATTGACCTTTTCCATCAAGAAAAATTTGGATAACATTTTCTTGGTCTGTATATTTCTTATCAACATTATATTCAAATAATATTAAATTTTTATAGTCAAACAATTTTCTCCCTTGAAAAAGTTCGGTCAAGGTTCTTTCAAGTGCAATACGTCTATCTGGGTGAGATCCAAATTTAACAAAGTATCCGCCAGTTTCGTTAGCAATTATTACCAATGCTAATACAGGGAGACCAGTTTTAAAAGAACAATCTAAAACATTTATTTTATAATTACCTTTTTTTTCTATTTGTTCTATCATTTCATTCTGCGATTTAAAATATCTCTGAAGAGTATCTTTAGGAATGGTAGGATGTTTAATTTCATTATTAATGGTAACTCTATTTACGTATCTCTCAAATATCTCTGAAATTCCCTGAACCAGTGCTTCTTCTGGGGAATTGCCTGCGCATAACCCGTTAGATAAGTAAAAAATAGAAATTAATGTTGAGGGTAAATATAGGATGGATTTTGAGAATACATTATAATATGGGACCATAATAAAGTCTGAGTTACAACTTTTAGGGGTAACTTTTATAATATGTTTAAAATAACTTTCCAATCCTTCAGAATTTTTAACATCTGTAGGTGTGAAAATTTTTAATATCCCTAAAGGAATATTATCTATAACTTCAGGAATATCCATATATGTCTCGTCAGGGAAAAAGTAAAACCCTTTAAATTTACTCAATTGTTCATCAAATTGGTAATATCTAAAGATGGAGTATAGGAATTGATTACTTAATCTCTCTATAATTTCGCCATAAGCACTGGCAAGAGCCAACTCTGGAGTTATTCCTTTTCCATTTGTTCCGAATGGGGTACCCGCAATTTGAAGTCTTACCGAATAGAACTTACCAAGTACAACTTGCCAACTTTCTTGCACAAAAATATCTATATCTGATAACACCCTTCTTATTTTTCTGATCGTTTCCAAGGGGTTTTCATCCTTGTAATGATACATTATGTGTCACTCTCTCAATTCAGCGTTATCAGTTATCAATTGAGAAGAAAACAGATTTTTATATTCATCACATGTCTTTATTAACTCGTTGTGCAAACCAGTGCATATTATTTCTCCACCCTTAATAACTATGATTTTGTCACAACTTTTTATTGTCGAAAGTCTATGAGATACAATAAAAATGATTTTCCCTGCTTTGAATTTACTGAGCAATTGCAAAATTTGTGCCTCGGTATATCCATCAATTCCTGCAGTTGCCTCATCTAATATAATGGTCCCAGCATCTCGCACTAGTAATCTTGCCAACATTACTTTCTGCTTTTGCCCCCCAGAAAGGTTATATCCTCCTTCTCCTATGGTCGTATCTAAACCCCGTGGCATTTCCTTAATAAAATCGGTAAAGAAAGGTATTCTAAACAATTGCTGCAAATTATCGTCACTTTCTTCTACCCCTACTATTATATTACTTTTGACGGTCCCAGGAAATATATAAGGAGTCTGGGAAACGGCATATAAATTCTTTCTTAAACTGGTAAGCGTATATTTTTTAATATTCTTGTCATTAATGAGTATTTTATCTACATCATAAAATCTTAAAAGCAACTTCACCAATGTAGTTTTACCCATTCCGGATTTACTCACAATGCCAATTGTCTGCCCTTTTTTAACACTCAAATTAATATCCCTTAGGACTGCTTTATTAGGAGAATACCCAAATTTGTCTATTTTAAATTCTATGTTTTCTATTCTCTTTAGTAGTAATTTGCCTGAGTCTTCTTCAAAATTTCCTACTATTTCCTTGTTGATAAACTCTAACACCACTCTCACATCACGGAAGCTTACATTAATTCTGTTTAACCTGTCTAAGGCACCTTTATAAATTCCTAACAGCATAGATATAAAAATAACATCAGAAATCGAGATGTAATGTGTCATTAGTAGATATATTGAGAAAAGAAGAATTGCTGATTTTACAATCTCGACTGAATAACTTATCAATAAAGACATCCCCTGCGCATATAAAGCAACTTTGCTATTCTCTTCTTGAAATGTTCTGGTATAATTCTTTATTACTTCTTCAAATGCATCGTATTCAGAAATTTGTTTTATTTCTTGTATTCCCTGAACAACATTTATTATAGATTTAATATTTATAGCAGAAACACTCTGAAGTACCTCGCTTTTCTTCTGGAGTATCCTATTCAATTTCTTTAAGGGCAAAATTTTAACTGGTAATAAAATTACAAAAAGTAAGAAAATAATCATATCTATTTTAAAAACCAAACACAAGGTAATAAAAATCATTAAGAAAACCATCAAAATTTCAGAGAAGAAATTCAGCACCAATGTGAATAAAATGTTTACAGAACCAAGAATTCTCTCAGTAAAATAAGTAGGACCTTTTTTTTGGATAAAAGGTAATTTAACATGAAAAAGCAATCCGAAGAGTCGTTTGGACTCTTTTACCTTAAACAATAAGGAAAATTTAGTGATTAAGAATTGATAAAGAATCCTTATTAGATACAGGACGGTTATAAGGAAGAAAACATAAACAAATAAATTTTTAGCTCCCATAAACTTGGAAATTTGAATGAAGTCAAATATTTTTCTAAAAATTAGTGGAATAAAAAAAGTAATTGCAGCTTCTACAATAACTAATAGTGAAACGAAAAATATACGCTTTTTATACCTTTTCAGAAATTCTATGTTTGTTATCATAAGTTAGTTTTTGATGAAACAAAAGAGAGAAACCTGCTTTCTGCAATATATTTTAAATATTTGCACATGAAAGGAATGTACGCATTAAGATTCCCATATAATTTCCAAGAGATTGCAGGACAACCTCCACCACACAGATATCTATATGAGCATTCCCTGCAGGTGTCTTTCTTATCTACAGACAATGTTCGGAATTTTTCCCTCACATTTGACAAAATTAGTTCGTTATGCCACCTCTCATTAAAAATATTCCCCAATTTAAACTCCTTAGCTTCCATAAAATTTTGACATGGATAGATGTCCCCGTGCGCTCCGATGGCAATAATTTGTCTAGCTGCTCCACATTTTAGTACAGTTGAAAGAAATTCGCCTTTCGAAGTCGGATAATTTTGCTCGCTCATATCTTCAATAGATCTGGTTATTTCAATAACCCTTTGAGTATCAGGAACCAATGATATCTCTTCCAGGGAATTTGGTATAAATATAATAGTTTTAAATCTGATCCCATATTCGAAGAGAATCTCTTTAGCTAATGTAGGTATTCTTTCAATATTTTCTTTTGTTATTACACTTCTAACAACAGTTTTTGAAGGATAGTAGATGGATAAATATCTGATACTCTTAAGTATATTCTGGAATTTGAAGCTGTTTCTATTCTTCGCATTAATATCCTCATTGAGGGCATCCAGACTAATTATGATTTCATCTACTAATGGCATTATCTGGTTTATCTTCTCAACATTTAATAGGCTACCATTTGTAAGCAAACTTACTTCAGTTGTCGCACCTTTTGCGGTTAAGAGCATTTTATCAATGTCATTCCTCAGCAACGGTTCTCCTCCTGTGAATATGAAATGCTCAACTCCAATATCTTTCAACTTTTGAATTGCTTCTATCCACATAGTCAAGGGCAGGTCCCTATAGATACTTCTGTCAATGCTTTTGTTATAACAATACCAGCAGTTGAAGTTGCATCTATAGGTTGGATGAAGATATACTTCTTTTATATAACTATTGACATAATTTTCTATAATATTATTATACCTATTTTCAATAAGCTCTTTTGAATTTATGTAATCTTGTTTACTTAGAAAAAAAACTTTGGTTGTACTCAGATTCGCAATCACTCTTACAATGGTTGAACCTTTAAATTCGCGTTCATATTTACTTTCTAGTGTAGTTCTCAAACCTCTTAAATTAAAATTGCCTTTTCTGTATATTATTTCCTCAACTAAAGCTTTTGTCAAACTATTCCCTGCGAACCAAGTTTGAGTTAACGGGGATAAAAAAATGAAGGCATTCTCTTTTTTATTAATAGATATTTCCTTGTCAAAATACAAAATCATAATAACATTCCTACTTTATTAAATAACCTAACCCCCCTATATTAAATTTAATAGGGGGGTTATAAGATAACTTACAACTAACCAATCAACCTGATCCACTTCCCCCAACCATACAAAGACACAAGCACATATTGCCTGGCGATGGATCGGGGGTTGGAGTAGGTGTATCCGGTGGAGGTGGTAAAGGAACTGGCCTTGGCGTGGCTTCTTCCATTGGATAAATACTAAAATCTCCTATCTCCATATTATACCTCCTTTTTTTTAGTTTTTTAAGTATATAAAAATGACTAACAGAAATCTCGCAAAACTCTAACAGAAAGGGGGTTTTTTATACAATGAAAGGAAAATTATGATTATCTGATTAGAGACTTATAGATTTCTTGGGTCTTAAGGGAAGGTTCTTCTCCCAATTCTTTCCTTAGAAAGTCCTGCAATTTATGATATTCCTTTTTTGCTGCTTTTTTGTTATGCAATTCTATATAACAACGCATATTATTGATATAAGGATCCTCTATAAAGGGGTCCTCTTTAATTATTTTTTGGTTGTACTCCAGCGCCGCAAAATACTCACCTAAATCAAAGTAATGTCTGAATAACTCAGAAAGAGCTTTTATATAGTTAATGGAAAAAAACTGTTTTTTATCCTCGCACCACCTATCATAAATATTAATAAGGAAACTGCCTGTATAAAGTTCCTCTGCTTCTTTAAGCAATATAATTGCTTCCTTTATTTCACCCCTGGATTTGTGATCCCGTGCCTTTCTCAAAAGTGCATCAAATTGTTCTACATCTACCCAGAGTTTATACTCAGGGTTCACATAATAACACTCATTTGCATAGAGAATAATCTTATCAAATCCTGATTTTTTAGAAAATTTTTTGTTAATATACGAAATTTCTGTGTGAAGACTCCTTTTTGCGAACTTTGGTAGCTTCCTTGGCCAAAAGATCTCCATTAACCTATCTCTTACGAAAGATTTATCTCTATTCGATATAAAGTAACAAAAAAGAGATTTAGTCTTCTTTGTTCTCCACTTTTTAATTATTTTTGTCTTTTTTAAAGGATCAATAATTGTTAAATCCCCGAAAAGAAATACTTTAAAATCGTAACGCTTATTTGATTCTTTACTACCTTCCTTCATAATATTCATAATATATTCACGCTCAATATTGTGTTCTATACAGTAATTACAGATTTCGGGTTCGTTTCGGGTGTATATCCTCTTTAATATTGGACCATAATTATTCTCTTTAGCAATTTCAATGGTTTTTTCAATATATTCTTTCACAAACTCATCCCCCTTCTCACATCTAAAATACAACAACGAAAGAAAGTGATAACCAGACATTAAATCAAGCTTCACACCTATTTTTTCTAAAGTTTGAATAGCATCTTTCAGTATCTTTTCTGCCTCTATAAATCGTTCCATATAGATATAAATCATTCCCTTTTGTATGGAATAGTCTGCAATAGCTTTTCTATTTTTTCTACGATATGCAATCTCAAGGTCTTTTTCAATATACTCCAATGCGCTTGGAAAATCTCCCTTTGCAAAGGCGATATCGCTCAATCCTCTATAGATTATCCAATCTATGGCAATATCCTTTACTTTATCATTTAAGCTGCTCGCCTCGCTAAAAAGAAATAAAGCCTTCTCCAGATTATCTTTTTGAACATATAGGCCGCCAAGATTGCATAGAGAAGTCATAATGGCCACTTTACTATTTATTCTGTTACTCTCTATCATAGCAAGATTAAGATACTTCTCTGCCTCTTCGTATTCGTCGATAATAGTATAAAGGCTTCCAAGTGCATTATATATCGACACGGTATTAAGGTTTGTAATAACCTCTTTATTCAAAGCTTTTTTAAAGTACCAGATAGCGTCAAAGAATCTACCAAAATTCATATATAATACTCCATGACCATAAAGGGCAGATGCTATGTGATTCTCATCCTCCAGTAGTTTACTAACCTTTAATGAGAGACCAAAGTGTCTTTCCGCCTCCATAAAATTACCTGAATAAAAATAACATCCACCTATTGAATAATATGCTTCTGCAAGAAGCAGAGAATTCCCTTTTTTTAATAACTCTATGGCCTCTTTTAGAGTACTTATTGCACACCCCCAATTCCCCTGATTCTTCTCTATTTCACCAATATTAACAAGAGCCTCCGCTCGATCCCGGGATTTGGCCTTTGAAGAAGTAGCAACCTTTTGGTATATCTCTACCGCTTCTTTCATATCCCCTTCAATAGAAAGCAATTTTGCCTTAAAAAGGTTAAGCCTTATTGATTCTTTAATAAAATTCTCAGGTATGAGTTCTATCCAATTCTTTAGCGTGTTTATCTCGCCGCCTTCTATTATTTTTTCTCCGGTTCTTTCAATCAGTTTCACTACTGTTTTGAAATCCTTGGCTTTTAATCTATGAGATATTGCGTTTCTGTAATCCCCCAATTGCTCCATTATTCTTCCAGCGTGTATATAGAGGTCATTCAAATCACTTTTATTATATAACTCTACTGCCTTTTCCTTTAGAAATTCCCTGAAGAGCATGTGATATTTATAATAGATTTTACCTGAATTATCCTTATATTTTGAGATAAAAAGATTGTTTCTGTAAAGAGATTCAAGGACTTTCGTAGAGTCTTCCCTCTGGAGAATTCTATTACATAAAGATGGGGTTAAAGGATGAACTAGAGATGATAAAATCAAAAAATCTTTTATATCCTTAGACAAAGAAGAAAATAATTGTACTTCAAAATAATCAAATAAATTTGATGCGGTAGTGACATTCTCCTTTGTTAACAATACATTTTTACTTGGTTTCCTGTCACTCAAAAATAATTTTAGAGCGGTTATCCAGCCTTCTGTTTTTTCCTCAAGTTCTACAACTTCATTATCCGAGATTTCGATATTTAGAACATCTGAAAGGGATTCGATGTCTTCCGTATTGAATCTTAACGAATCTGTATTAATTTCTATTAATTCATCTTTTGAAAGCAGATTTGAAATGGAAAAGGGTAATTTCTTCCTGGACGTTAGGATAATGTGTAAATTGTACGGTTGATGATCTATTAAGTACTTCATAGCATCATTAATACATTTTGCCTTATCAATACAATGGTAATCCTCAAGTATAAAATATAATTCCTCACTGATAGATTCTTCTATCTCATTGATGAAGGTTCCAATAACCATTTCTATTTTTTTGCAACTATTATGTTCGGTTTTTAATAGATTTTCTGTTCTTGACCCAAAATCCGGGTAAAATCTTTTTATTCCTGTAATAATATATTTTAAGAAGATATTTATATCTCTATCACTATACTCAATCTCGTACCAGATATATCTTTTTTTAAACTCTTTTAATAATTGTATCAGTAAAGTAGTCTTGCCATATCCTGCTCCAGCAGTTATAAAAATAACTTTCCTGTCCATCCCTTTCTTAACTAAAGAAAGCAACCTTGTTCTTTTTACAAGATTGGCCCTCGCTTTCGGAGGAGAAAGTTTTGTATATAAAACCATTTATAGTATTCTATTGAGGTAGATATAAAAGTCAAGACAATTGTGTTGGTCAATTACGATAACCAACAGTTGAATGGTTAAATAGTCTACCCCAGAGAAATGCGGGATTTTAGACTCACGGGGGTTTAAGAAGATTATAAGGGCAGTAATTGGATTATAACGTCCTTTCGTCTAAAATCTA
>Ga0315546_1000016_pt1 | contig 128772 bp, 108 predicted proteins | sample SalMarSW160170MG_FD_203833 | JGI IMG/M metagenome (GOLD analysis project Ga0315546, IMG submission 203833) | Salt marsh sediment microbial communities from the Plum Island Ecosystem LTER, Massachusetts, United States - Salt Marsh Sediment SW1601-170 ...
TAGGAGTCCCTGCAAGGAATGTATGTTTCAATCCTTGTTTTTATGGAACTTGCTTTAGAACAGAACCAGCTGGACATATAGAATTTGTGTGTCGGGGTTTCAATCCTTGTTTTTATGGAACTTGCTTTAGAACCGCACTTTTGCTTTAACTCCTTTATTGATTGATTCTTTCTTTGCTTTTATGCAGGGGCTTTTGGTAAGTTTTTCACACCAAAAACCCCTTATTTTCAACATCATAAGTTCCACTTTACATCCTTAATTTGAAAACAAGTTTTGATATTTAATTACTTATAAAATGTCAAAGATCAAACACAAATATTTTTGTAACAACAGTCAATACATCTATTTCTCCAGCGCGTCCTTTTCGGGTAAAATCCCTTTTGCACCACGCTGAAAATCTCTCCTATCAAATTCTTAGCATACAGGAAATCTTCTGGTTTGTAAAGTATTTTCTTTAACTTCGCATTTTTTCTTACATAACAGATGTAGCCCCTATTTACAGGTTTTTTATAAATTTCCTGAATCAGCATTGCATATAAAACTGATTGGACTTTATGCGTCTTGAAAAGATATTCCCTAAATTCCGAATATTTGTAATCCATTGGTGCCATACTTCCATCTGAAAATGTGAGCACTTCGTCAACAATACCCCTTACTCGAATCACCGGTGATGCAAGATAAACCGATATTTCTTTCCTTACGCAATCTATTTTTTTTCTTAAGTATTCCTTATTTTCCTTCTCCTTCCGAGAATGTAATTCCCTACCTTTCAGCACTTTATACCTTAATTCTTCGTGCTGCGGAATTTTCAAGCAATTCATAAAATAGGTGAACCGTGGACAATAAAGGTGCTCTAAAACCTCGGATGGAGTGATCATTAAAGTGGATTCAGTATCCATCATATCAGAAATCATCCTTCTGTTCTCTGTCCTCTGTCATCTGTCTTCTGTACTCTGTCATCTGTCCTCTGTCTTCTGTCTTCTGTCTTCTGTTCTCTGTCTTCTGTCATCTGCCCTCTGTCCGTTAAAAGAACTTCTCCAATAGTTCTGCTGACACAAGTTTCTTATCAAACGCTTGACCCAGTAGTTTCACCTTCTTAAAATCATCCTCACACATCGGGAAGATGTATACTGAATCCTTTTTAAAATCAATCAAATCTTCACACATAATCGTCAGTTCATCTATCTGATTCTTATTCAGCGTTCCGAGAAATACTGATTTTTGAACTCGGTAAAGTCCTTGCCCCTTACAGATTTTGGCAATGCGACCTCGTGTCTTATCATCAACAATGTCGTATATCACCCAGACTAACATAATTCAGAAATCAGAAGTGAGAAGACAGAAGTCAGACATAATAAAACCACTGAATAAGATCATCCACGCCCAAGGCTTTTTGAGAAACCAACAATCATTGCTGCTATTTCGTCAGATTCTGCTAATAGTCTATCGAAATCACTTTTGTTACAATATTTTAAGCGGAATGCAATCTCAAGTGTCGACATTACTTCATAATCAGAGCGGAGTGCAATCTCTAAAAACCGCTGGAATTCTTTTTCTGACTTATTTCCGCTTCCTTCAGCAATATTTAAGGATATTGATGTTGCAGCGCGTCTTATCTGACTTGTCAAACCAAACAATTCATACTTTGGAAACAATTTGCTTGTTTTATATATCTCTACAGCAAAATTTATTGCACGCTGATATATTTTTAGGTTTCTAAAATTATGTCTTTTCACTTTCCCTCCTTATTTATTTCTGTCCTCTGTCCTCTGTCTTCTGTTCTCTGTCTTCTGTTCTCTGTCTTCTGCCCTCTGTCTTCTGTTCTCTGTCCTTTGTCTTTCAACTCCCCAACTCTTAACTCCTCAACTCTCTAACTCTTTAAGTCATTTTATCAGTCTATTCGCTATTTTATGGCATTCAAACTGAATGATATTTTCTCTTTTTATATTTCTCCCCGAATAGCGGACAGATTCATCTAAAAATCCAGAGAATGTTTCAATTAGTAAAGCCTTACCCTCTTTGTTAAGAAAAAAACCATTTTTCAACTTATCAAAATGTTCTTGTTTAACTTTTCTACCAGCAAAAAGATTTATAACAGTTTCGTCAGCCCAGATACGAAAATTCTCGATCAAATCAAAAACAAAGGATTTCTTATTATAATTATCCGTATGTATAACTCCAACATAGGGATCAAGTCCAGCAATAATACAGGCTTTTTCCACTTTTCCATAAAGAATACCATAAGCATAGTTTAAGAGAGTATTAAATTCGTCCTTTGCCGGGTTTCTGCTTCTACCGTTAAATTTGAATCTATCAGGCATAAGAGAACTCAAGCATTCAAAATACACCCTTCCTCCACTTCCTTCTATACCCATTATAGTGTTTCTCATTTCCTCAACATTTCCTGTGACTTTAAAGATAGATTCCCTGCTATTACTCAATTTTCCAATATATTCAGTTATCTTAGCGGACTTCTGAGTTCGGCTTTTTCTTAACCTCTTGAGAAGCTCTATCTGGTTATCGAATTTTTTTCCTATCCAGGAAAGTGCAAGTTTCAAACCGTCGTCATTCTCTGCAATCTCTAATTGCCTTCTTCTTATCAATGCCGTGCTTCCAAGCTTACTATGCCAGACCCTACCATATGGTTTGCCGAAATCATCTAAGAAGATAATATCGATATTATGGTCAATCGCCAATTTGATAGCATCAGTGGTAATGTAAGCAGATGTGGTAATCATAATGGATGATACTTTATTAACCGACACCTCAAAGACTTTATCACCCTTTTTTATCTTAAAACAATTTCCAGTCTTCTGAAGATAAGAACCGTATGAATTAATAACTAACTGCATTTCTCTCACCAAATATCATTTTCTTCTTCTTCCTCAATGTAAACCATACCAGGTTTTCTTCCGGGAGCCTGTCTCTTTCTCCCCGCTACATATAATGTACAATCTCTTGGACCATAGCAAAAAGTTTCTCTCCTATACTTCTTTAGATGAGGTTTCCACTGGTCTTTTATAATTTCCACTGCCATACTGCATCCCCAGATACATTGCCAGCATTTTTCATTATAAGTTCTGACGAATAACCTTCGACCACCCTTTTCTCTGTATTCAGGCAAAGTTAATGGTATACCTGTGAATGGAGATGTCTCAGAAATTTTCCCTTCCTTGTCTTCTCTCTCGAAAAGTTCTAATGCACTTACCTTGTAGTATGCGGCAATCTCAATACGGGGATTTTCTACATGTACCGCCAACCCTCTAATATCATCTCCTTTTCTAAAGCAAAACTTTGCTTCTGCCCCTTTACCAATAGCAATTATAAAATTCGCTTCTTGATTTCCTTCAATCCTACCATTCAGAAAGATGTTGTATCCTAAATAGGTGTGAGCCACTTCGTTAAATGACCTCGTTAATCTAATGCGCGGCTGAATGGATACTATTGTTCCTGAAAAACTTAGTTTACCTTCGCTCATCTGTTTCCCGAAATCCTCAATTTCTTTTAACTATACTTTTTAAACACGTTTCCGGGTTTATTTTCTACTTCGTTGTGTTTTCAACCCTCTAACTCCTGTACTCTCTAACTCTTCAACTCCTCAACTCTGTCCTCTGTTCTTTGTCATTAAGATTTTTGCGTGCAATTTGCGTGCAATTTGCGTGCAATTAATTCAGTAGTCATTTTAATATATATCTTATAGCCCTACCAACACCTTTTTTTCTTATCAGTCCCTTTTCTTCAAGAAATTTTAAGTCATAATTCGCGGTGCGCAGTGATACCTTGTATCTTTTAACATATTCCGAGCGGGAAATACTTTCATTCCGAATAATAAATTTTAATGCTTTTATCTGGCGATCTTTCAATCCTATAGAATTTGCCTTTTGTAAGACTGAATCATACTTAATTACTCTCTCACTCCTTTCCCTCACATGACCCAATTGCATCCTTAATCCCTCTACAAAGTATTCAAGCCAGGAGGTCATATCCATATTATTTTCCCTTACCGACTGGATAGCTTTATAATACGACCTTCTGTCTTTATCATAAAATTCCGAGAGGGTAAATAACCGCTTAAAATCATACCCCGTTTGGTAGAGGATGAGAGTTGACAGTAATCTTGCCGTTCGACCATTGCCATCCAGAAAAGGATGAATATGAACAAATTGAAATTGAGCAATACCGGCAACAAGGATATCTGAAATATTCCTATCTTGATTCAACCAGTGGACAAAATCCCTCATGAGATGAGGCACTTCGAGGGGTGGTGGCGGTGTATAAATAATTTCGCCTGTTTTAGAATTCACAACATAGTTCTGAATAACACGATATTTACCCGGCCCATGCTTCCCACCTCTTACACCTCTTACAAGAATTTTATGTATTTCTCTTATAAGACCTTCGGTAATAGGATTCTCTTTGCCCAAATAGGTAGAAACAAAATCCATAGCCTTCTTATAATTTAGGAGTTCCATCTTGTCGTCAGGTTTTACACCTTTAACATCTTTACCACTGAGAATCTTCTTTGCCTGGTCAAGGGTCAAGGCAGTGCCTTCAATATGGGTAGAGTGGTGGGTCTCTAAAACTAAGGCTTCTTTTTGTATTGCAGAAAACCACTCTTCTTTAATTCTTACTGCATCAAAAAAACCTCTTACCCTTTCAATGTCTGTCAGAGACTTATTTATCTTCCCCGTAATATTGAATTGAGGTCGAAACGCCATCTATTTACTCCTTTGTTTTTCTATCTTCTGCCTTCTGCCCTCTGTCCTCTGTCTTCTCTTCTAACTCCTGAACTCTCTAACTCTTCAACTCCTCAACTCTACAACTCTCTAACTCCTGAACTCTCTAACTCCTGAACTCTCTAACTCTTTAACTCCCCAACTCTGTAACTCCTGAACTCCCTAACTTTCTAACTCCTCAACTCTTTAACTCGTTTCACCGTCCCAAACCCCCTTGAAACCGACTTCCCAATCCCAAAGTAATCTGGAATCTCAAAATTAACTGAAAAATCTCCTAAAAACCCGAGCATTGGAACACCTTTCAGCGAGGTCTTCACCTCTTTAAGTTTTAGGATATTCGCCTTAATAGACTCTAGCACAGTATAACCCAAACTTTTTGACATCGAGATAATATTCCCGATTAGAATTTTCCCCAGAAGTGTCCTTTTCTTTTCCCAGGTTCCAAATTTAATGTATTTCTCATAATTCTTCTCATTCAACGCCAGCCAGGAGGTGAGAAATTCATACTTGTAAATACTTTTTGAAATTCCGAACACCTGCTCCTTTATAATTATTTCTCTCTGGAATATTCTATAATTATGTCCTGCTAATTTCAATGAATCATACCTGTTGTAAATGTCTTTTATTACTTCAGTTCCCTCATTAATGCTTATGATTGTTGGTATATCATCAATCATTTTATACTGAACTAACGGATAGCTGTAAACAAATTTATCTGCCTTGTGCTGGTGAAGCAAAACATATTCATTGAATTTCGCAGCAAAGAAACCTCTAAGTTGATGGGCATTTTCAGTGATTTGTTTATCCGATTCCAATTTTAGGGTTAGGGTTTTTAGGAACATATTAGATTATTAATGAACCAGCACCAGCATTTTGTCTTTTGAACCCCGTTGTTTTATCATAGTAATTTTCTAATTCGGCATAAGGTACATAACAAATATTATTTGCATACTTTTTATCTACTGATATTACATAGTCGTAATAATCTCGTTTTATTTTTAGAAATTCATTTTTTCTCTCAAAGGTGTCATTTATTGCCTTAATTTCTAGATAATCTTGCCAGACATCTTTTGACTGATTATTAAGTTCAATGAAAATATCTACTTTTTCATAATTATTTTCTATAAGTTTAAAATCAGATATTGGTGTACTTTTATCAGGGTTTTTATCATAATAATATAAATCGTAAATAGCTTTTATTATTTTGGTCTCTCCATTTGATTTTTCGCTTACAATTTTAAAGTAATCATTTATCAATTCTAAAAATTCTGATTCTGGTATCTCGCTTTTAGAGTTAAGAATGTCCTTCTCTACAATATTCAATAAAGTTGCACCGTAGATATTACAAGGTCCATATTTTTTGTCTTCATCAAATAACTTAATTACATGAACTTCACCATTATCCATTCTCTTATTTCGGTTGCATCTTCCTGCAACTTGAATTATGGAATCAAAAGGCCCAATATCTCTGTAAACAACATCAACATCAATATCTACTCCCGCTTCTATTAATTGTGTAGTTACTATAATTATCTTTTCACGTTTTTCCAGTTTTTCCTTGATGTAATTAATTCTTTCTCTTCGCTGTTTGGGTATGATATTTGTTGAAAGATAACAAAGCGTGAAGTTTAGATTATTCCCCTTCCATATCTTTTGTTTAATTTGTTGATAAAATACTAAAGAAGAATTTATGGTATTAAATACAAACATATAGGAATTATGAGACCAGTTATTTAACTCGGATACAAAATTCTCAATATTTTTGCCCTTTTCATCAGTTATAGAATCAATATCAATGTGCAATTTTACCCTGTTTAAGTCTTCTTTTCTGAAATAACTCTCATGGTCTTCAAGTAGTTCAATACACTCATAACTTTTAAATATCAGCGGCTTTGTTGCGGTTAATAGTATCACTCTGCAATTGAACAACTTACTCATTTCAACTAAAACTGTACTTACTAATCTCCAGTATTTTATAGGTATATTTTGAACTTCATCAAGTATAATTATTGAGTTCACAATATTGTGGTATTTCTTCAAAAAAGAATTTTGATACCCGATAATTGAATGAAATAATTGGATGAATGTAGTAACAACAATTTCAGAATCCCATGATTCAATTAAAGCTAAACTCTCATCAACTGGTTTTTCTTCATTATCTTTTTTATATTTCATCTCTGCCAGATGGTGATGCTTAATAAGATAAGTAGACGGATTTTCATTATAATCTTCAATTGTTTTCTCCAGTACATCACCAAAAACATCAAAATTCTGATCTATTATACTTGTAAAAGGCAGAGAGTAAATTATTCTTGGTGATTCAGGATAACTCAACACCCTATTGATTCTTTGCCTAAGTTTCAATGCTGCTGATAACGAAGTTAAGGTTTTTCCTGTTCCTGTTGGTGCAGTTATTGAAAATATTTTATTTTTAATGTTTGTTTTGTCAACATTTTCAAGGACACTTTTATGTATTTTTTCACGAATCACATTAATTTCACTAACATTTTTTTCCTTAAACTCTGAACAATTTTTGTATTTCGCAACAAGGTCAGATGAAAGTTTTTTTCTTTCAATGTCTCCAACTTTTCCTGCATGTTTCTTATCGGAATCTATAAGTATGGAAAACAACAACTGGATCATAAGAAAACATGAAATATCTTTTTCAGGTAGAGTTGATTGCAAAGTTCGGATTGGTTCGATTAATGTTTTGATATCCCGTCTACCATTTATTTCCTTTTTGTACTTCTTTAATTCTTCAAACACATCATCAAACGATAATTTCATCCCTTCAAGAAGTTCACCATATATTGATTTAATATTGTCAATGTTCTTTTCTATGTCTTCTGTCTGTTCTTTTATATTACAAAAATCTCCTTTGAATAGTTCTCTTGGGTTTAAATCATCCTTTATATTAAATAATTTTCCATGATGATGTTTTACTGCAAAATAGGCGATCAATGGCATAAATCTATATATTGGATTTTCTTCAAGTTTTTTCCACCTTATATATAAATCAACCAATTCAAAAGCAAACAACGCAGAAATTAAACCATGATGTGTTTTGTTACTATCGTACAAACCGTCTAAATATTTTTGAAAATAAGTTGTAGATTTTCCGAAATCATGAGATATACCAATAAGATAAGAAGTGTCAGACAATATATTTTTATTTATCTCTGAATTAAATTCTTTGGATTTGATAATTTTCCTGCTTCTATTTCCAACATATCCCAAATGATCTTTAAGTAAAATATCTGGGTTTTTATGCGAGTAAATTTGGTTAGTCATGATAATTACATAAAAACAATATTTTCTATAACAATACATCCAAGCTTATCTGTATATTGTAATCTATAAAACTCTTTTAGATTAATGAGTAATGGTTTGCAATTTTTTTCAAAAACATATTCACTGTATCTTGTTACTTCCCTGTCTCTTGAAAAATTTGCGGGCATTGTCTCCATTAAATATTGTAAATCGTTGCCATTAAAACTTGGTTTCTCACCATTGTCTCGTCTACAAATTGTGTTTATATCTATAAATTCTTTTTCATTTTCTCTTTTCTCAATTTTTCCTTCTCCAATATATTCTATCTCTCCCAAAAATTCAGTTATCCCCAGATAAGGAGGATATGCAAATTTATCCTGTATCAATCTCCCTTTTAATTTATCATAGACATCATTTTCATGCCAAAAATATATCCTGTATCTTATTTCATAACCATTGACTGGTCTAAGAATTTCTAAAGGAATTTGGGTATGTATTGTTGTTCCTTTAAGAATATTTTTAAGATTATAGTTGTTTTCAGGATTTTTAAATCCAGAAGGTTTTGTATTAGTATAATTTACTTTCTGCATAATCCTTCTTAAAGGCGTTTTTATAGATACCCCAATCAAACACTTAGTATCGTCAAAATCTTCATAATAGCTGTCTCTCTGTTTATCCAATAGACCTGCAATTAGCCCAATAATCACTGTTCTTGGTGGAAAGGAATAACTTAATGAAGAAGTATTGGTGTAATACTTTCTAAAATGTGCAAATGGACCTTTCAAATCAAATACCAAAATTCTGTCTGGATTAATATTATTATTGGGCATCTTTTTGTTTTTCTTCATTTGGTTTAAGTAAGTAATTCAATAAATTTTATTTCTCTCATTTTTTCTTCACCATTCTCCTTATATTTTACTTCCAACTTACCCCCATTCTTTAATTCATTAAAACCCGATGTTTCTAAATCTTGTTGCTTCCAGAAGTGTATATCTTTGATTTTATCTTTGTGATATTCTAACTTTTCTTTCATTTTTGATAAATCCAATTCATAGTCCTTAGTTGAACTCAATTTTATTTTATCAAAATCAATCTCATTACCTTTAGAATCAGTTAGTTTCACATACTTTCTTAAATCACTAAAAAAGAATTCATTATTCACATATTCAATTCTTAAATAGAGTAACGGAGTTTGCCCTTTTTTACTTCTTGTTGTAGCTTCCAAAGGTATTGCTTTTATCATTGCTTCGTCAAATAAAGTAATATCCTCGTCTTTGAGACAGGTATGTTCTGCTCTTTTTGCACTAATTATCCCGTGAAAAGCAATTATCGAATAATCTACGCGGTAATCTTTTCCCATACCACCATATTCATCTGTAGCTCCACCGAATGTTGCTGTTATCCCATTAGAAAGCATTGGTCCTTCAACCTTGTTTAAGGAATATCCCCAATTAAACTGAATAGGACCCGTAAAAGTTCTTGAGGATCCAGTACCTTCTTCGCTCTTGATAGGCATAGTTGCTCCAAAATACCGAACATCAACTAATTTAGATAAAAGAACATCATCGCTTAACTTTGCAATATTCGTATCCTTTATCTTTTTTAATTCAGAAGACTTTCCACTTAGTTTAATATTCAATTTCTTCGAGAGCCCTTTGTAATTGTTTATATCTCTTAAATTCTTTTGGTCATTCTTTAATGAAACTACAAACTCTTCTAACCTCTCTCTTCTAACTTGCTCGTCCTCTGTTTTTTCTTTCAATACTTTCTTTACATCTTCATCTAATTTAGTATCATCGAGTTTGCCTTCATCATCTAAAGCCGAAACAATATTTGACAGAAGATATAGATATTTCAATCTTCCTGTAGCATCAACTGTTTCTCCATCAACTTTACAAACAAATATTGTTTTGCCCCTATAATTCATCAAATAATCCCTAATATATCGCTTCAACCTTAAATCAGAAACTAAATTAATGTTTCTGTCGTAATCCATTCTTGGCTTGTTTTCATCATCAGGGTCGCCATTTGGATTGCACATTGTGGCGTCATATATAAACAATATCTCGCTATTGTTTTTAATGGTTTCAGCACCATTATTTTCCGTTTGGTTTTTTATTTCTTCAGTCATTTTTAACCTCCTTATTATTTATTTTTATGGTTTCTAATTTTTCTTTTGTTTTTTTGTAAGAACCCTTTTTCCCACTATTGAAAATTTTCTCTGCTTCTTTTAATGAGTTTTCCTGCTCAGAAACATCTTTACCTGCTTCTTTTGCATCTTGAATTTCCTTCTGTTTTTTCTTTATTTTATTAGCAATCCCTTCCTTGCGTCTTTGAAAGCCAACATAACCTGAAAACGCATACCCTGACAGGACATAAAACACATTTTCCTGATTAGACAATTCCCAGTTATTATCCTTCTCGTCAAAAAGGGTTTTCAACGCAGAATGTATTTTTTCATTGTATTTTAGTATTTTATATTGGATTAATTTCTCGCATACATCGTTTGACAACCGTTTTAATTTACCGACATCCATCCCTTGAAAGTTAATTTTATTTAAAACCGGCCTATTTTTTATATCTTTTTTATCTTGTGCATATCCGATTTCGCCAATTAAATACCCCAGCAAAAATAATACTTGTTTGCTCTCATCCTTATATATTTCTATATCCTTCCAGAAATTTAAAACCTCCCGAGGAACCAAACCTTTCATTCCATCTGTTTTTGAACTGTTTTTGTGCTCCATTTTATCAATACCTCCTAATATATTTAATTTTTTAAAAAATAATAACAAAAAATTAAACTGAATACATTTATTTGTTAGTAAATTATCAATATCTTTAAATTCTAATTGTTTGTCGTTCAAATCAATACTCTTACCCCCTTTATATGCATTGATATTTGTGCCAACGCGCCTAAAATAAATGATTCTCATAACCCCCGTAAATTGGTTAATCAAAAATCCATAATCCACTTTTCTTCCAGAAAATATTGCATCTAAAACATCAAAATATTTAGAATAAGCAATTCGTCTTTTGTTTTTACTTTGCTCAATTGGAAAACAGTAATATAATTGTTCCAAATCACTTTTAAATCTCTTGGTTTCATCATATTTGTCTCTTATCAACTTGCTTATTTCGTCTTCTGAACGTGCTATTTCCTCTAATCTTGTGGGGGGCACATCTTTAATTAATCTTGAAACCTTAAACTCGCTTGGCTGTTCACCTGTGTAAAACAAGTAATTCATTACAAACTTATTTTCGGAAAGACGCTTTAAAACATCATTAAAATTTTCAATAGAACGAAAATTTACTATCGAATCATTTAGATTTTTCATTTCTTTTGCTAATGTTTTGAGGTTTAAATTTTGATTTTTGAAAATAAAAGCAGGTATAACATAGAAATGCAATCTTCCAATATGAGACCTTAAATTTTCTATTGTAAATCTTTCTCCAACCATTAAATATTTATAACAATCTTTACAGATATTGAAATTTTTTGTAAACTTACCATCAAGGTTTGAAGAAAAACCAAGTTTATCTACATTATAAGATTTAAATGACAAATTTGTGGAATCACTTGTGGTTGCTCCATCATTAAAACAAATAGAACAGATACTTTCTTTAAATTTATTTTTATATGAACCTTTCTTGTTAAAGAGTTCATCTAATTTTTCATTATAGGCCATATCAATATATTCATCTCTGTCTGAAAGCAATTTTCCATTAAGTTTGACAGAATAAATTGAAACATTGTTTTTATCAAGATTCCTACTTTTAACTATATCTACCTCAAGTTTTTTAAGATTTTTATATTTTTCCAGCAACCCCTTTTTTATCTCATTTTCAGTTAGTTCACGACACTTTGATAATATCCTTTTTCTGACTTCTTTAATGTTTCCAGTTTCTGAAATATTTTCCATAGCCAAATCACCGAGGATTTTCTTTAACTCCACTTTAATTATTTTCTCCATTAAATCCTTTTCAGTTTTTATGTCTTCTGTTTCTATTTGGTTTTGGATATTTTTCAATCGCTTCTTTCGGTTTTTAACTTTCTTATCAAAGAAATCAAATTTTTCTGGGTTTATAATGTCTATCACTTCATCCTTGTCTTTTTTTCGTACAGTTTCTCTAATGAAAAAGTTGTTTAATATACGTTTAACATCATTCTTCAGATTACCTTCTCGTAATCTATTTTTAATAAGTGATGGAAATGTTTTGGTAAAAATATATTTTATTTTTCTTTCTTCTATCCTACTTAACGGGTCATTTTGACCGACAGTAAAAAAGATTTGTGGTTTATTACCTTCACTTGTCCCAAACCAAAGATATTTTTTCCCAGAGTTATCCATTACATCTTCTTCCTCACAAAATATCTTCTTCTTTTTAGTATTAAAATTTATAAAAACAACATGTTGCTTAATGGGTTGTTTATTGCGTTTAATTTCTTTCTCAAGAGTTACAGTTATATTCTCAAGAAATTTCCTTTTAACATCAGGGTTATCATCTTCACTTAATACATATTCCCCAATATCCTTAATCGCTTCAATCATACAAAACCCTCAGAAAACAGAAGCAAGAGGACAGAGGACAGATAGGGAAACACAGAAGTCTTCTCAATCTTCATCATTTTTATTCAGCCAGAACTTCTTCAATCTTAAGGACAAAATCCTCTGCTTCGTCTGTAATCCATTTAGCACTATTTATTCTTTGTCCTATTTTATGGAACATTCAATAAATCATCTGTTAGGCTCTGCTTTACATTTTTCATAATAAGACTTTCTTACTATACACTAAACTCTATTCGCTGTCAAGAAAAATGTAAGAATGCGACATGAAATTTTGAAAATTCTTTGCCACAAAATGTATACAATATTGTATACATACAAATCTGTATACTCTCAATATATCTTTCTCTCTGAAATGGTCTGAAACCATCTTTATCCTGTTTTACAAAACGAGAACCTATTTTCAGACTAATATTATCCATTCTTGCAAAATTGCCATTTGGAGACCGTGCGTAACTTTATTACACACTCCGTCTGCTTTTCCTCGCTTGTGCTCAGGACAGCTCCGACACCCCTCTTAAGAGGGGATTTTATGAGATTGCCACGTCGCTTCGCTCCTCGCAATGACAACAGGTATTTTAGGAATCTCATCTTATCCCTTATGAAATCCAATTTTTTTCACTGGTTTTTCAGGTGGTGCCATAAGCTGTTTGATAACATCAAAAATAGCCTTAAACTGTTGATCATATTTCTTTTCCATTTCCTCAATTTTCCGTCTCAACTCCCTGTGGCTAGCAAGCATTTCTCTAATTTTTGTAAATGTCCGTATTATCTGGATATTTACTTGAATAGCCCTTTCACTATTGAGAACACTTGAAAGCATGGTAACGCCCTGCTCAGTAAAGGCATACGGTCTTCTTCGCAGGCTCATCTTTTCTTTATTGGTCATCACAATTTGTGATTTCCAATTTTCCATTTCTTCTTTGGTTAATTGAAACATAAAGTCTTCTGGGAAGCGCTTTGTATTCCTTTTCACCGCCTGATTCAAAATTCTCGTCTCCACGTTGTACAATCTGCTCAAATCTCTGTCGAGCATTACTTTTTTGCCTCTGAAAATTAATATTTTGTCTTCTATCAGATGTCGAGGAACAAGTTCCTTATTTTTCATAGGCTTCGCATTAATAACCAAGAGCTTCAATCTGAAGACTAATGAGCATATCCAACTCTTTTTTTCCCGATTTTGCTATTTGCCATTCCCCAATATCCTTAATCGCCTCAATCATTTCTTCTTCTCCCACTAATAGTCCTCTTTGCTTTATACATACTTGTATACAATTCTTTTTACTTCCTGCATATCTTTCTCTCTAAAGGGATTTTATGAGATTGCCACGTCGCTTCGCTCCTCGCAATGACAAAAAGGGGTTTCCCTTGATCTTGCTTATTTCTCTTTCACTGGTTACCGGCATCTTTATCCTTTCAATCTTCATCATTTTTTATTCAGCCAGAGCTTCTTCAATCTTAAGTCCAAAATCCTTTGGGTCCTATGTAATCCATTCAGCACTATTTATTTTTTGTCCTATGTTATGGGACAACTGTGCTATTTTATGGAACATCTAATAAACATCTGTTGGACGCTGCTCGACATTTTTCATAATAAGACTTTATTACTATATACTAAACTCTATTTCTTGTCAAGAAAAATATAAGAACACCAATGCGAATGTTTGAAAACTTTTGCCACAAAATGTTTATAAATCTGTATATATACGATTCTGCATACTCTCAATATGTCTTTCTCTCTGAAATGGTCTCATAGCATTTTTATTCTTCTTTACCCCATTAGAAAGTAGAAGTATGTTTCTAACGGGTAAGCAAACCTCTAATATATTTCTTGACATGTATCTTTAAACTGTGTATTACTACGACACTTATAGATAAGTCTTCTGGAACAAAACGCCGAAAATCCAGCAGTTTGGTATGAATGACAATATAGGATTGAAACTTCCGAAATTCAGGATAATTAAGTATTCAGGAGGTCGATTATGAATATTGGTGTTATTATTGGCAGAATTGGTGATGTTGACGGAGTTTCTCTTGAGACCGAAAAATGGATAGAAATTCTTAAGAAAATGAACCACAAAATATTCATTATGTCAGGACGATATACGAGACATATCATAGAACCTCAAAATGAAACACTTGTTCAGATGCTTTCCTTCTTTTCACCTGAGTGCGAATGGGAACAAAAGAGGGCATTTTTTCTTCCGAGAAAAGAAGACCTTGATGAATTACTTGGTCAACTTGAATATGCTTCTAACAGAATTGCTGTTTATATTTTTAAATGGATAATTTCGAACAAGATTAATATGCTTCTTTCTGAAAATGCCTCTACCCTACCCTGCCATCTTTCTATGGGGATGGGCATTAAAGAGGTTGTTGAAAACACAGGTATCAGGATTATATGTCATAATCATGATTTCTACTGGGAAAGAGGAAAAAGATATAAATCTCCATTTCAAGAGATAAATAATGTTGTTAATAATACTTTTCCGCTTATTGCTTCAAATGCCAGACATGCTGTAATAAATAGTTGTTCAAAAAATATATTAAAGGAAAAATTTGGGATACAATCAGTTCTTGTTCCCAATGTAATGGATTTCAATAAATCTTATGCCAACAGGGATGATTATAATAAGGATTTGCTTGATAATATTGGCTTAAAAAAGGGAGATATTCCAATCTTCCAAGCCACAAGGATTGTGAGACGAAAAGGAATTGAAACTGCAATAGAACTTATTGAGCGAATTAAAGATAGTAGTGTAAAACTGGTAATAACTGGAAGTTATGCTGATGATGAAAGGTATGGCTATTATAGGGAACTTGTGCAACTTATAAAAGCTAAGAATCTTAATAACCGCGTATTTTTTTCTAATAATAAAATACTCAGTAAAAGAAGTAAATCTTCCACAGGGGAAAAAATATATTCTCTGTCAGATGCTTATTCTCATGCAAAAGCTTGTACATACTTCAGCAGGTATGAGGGATTTGGAAACGCATTTATTGAAGCAGTACTTGCAAAGCGCCCTGTCTTCGTTAACAATTATAAACCTGTATTCTGGCCGGATATCGGTTCTAAGGGTTTCAGAATTGTGATGATTGAAGAAAATAATTTGACGGATGATGCTCTAGATGAAATCCGCAAAATAATATATAATGATGAATTAGGGCAGGAAATTGCCGAATATAATTTTGAACTCGCCAAAAAATACTTTTCTTATGAAGTATTGGAAGAGAAATTGTCTGAATTGCTTGCTAACTTTTGACCCAGAGTGTGTTGAGACATAAAATTATGAAAAGTGTAAAAGAGATGATGTCTTCTCTCAGAAAAGAGAAGATAAAGACCTGGTTCGACCTGGGACTGCATATTGACAGTCTCAGAGAAAACAGAGATGTCCCACCAACAAAAACATTTAGTGTTGATGATTTCGATAAATTCAAAACACAGATTTCCAGAGGTATTGCATTTATTACTTTTGCTTTTTCAGTTGATGGTGTAACTTTCGAAGTTGCCAAATATGCAAAGGCTTTGCGGAAAATTATGAAAGATATACCTATACACTTTGTTTGCGGAAAGTTCCATAGTAATATAGGCAAAGACATCATAGCCCAACATTATAGAATATGTGAAATACCAGAGATTGATGGTTTCGATAATTGGAAATATTATAAAGATTTTTTTCATAAGGAACTTGAGCGCGGAAGTAAGGCTTATAATAATCTGATACTAAATTTCTGGGATGAGGTTCTGAATATTACAGAGAAACTTGGTAAATATATTGAAGAGAACGATATAAAGCTTTTGGTGTTGGTTAATATCTGTTCAAATCCCGGAAATGTATCTCTTGCACTTGCAGTAATATTTATTTCTGAGTTTATGGGTATTCCTGTAATAGACAATAATCACGATTTTTACTGGGAGGGTGGTAATCGAAAGATTGATATAAAAACTAAAAATTCAAGACCCGGACCAAGAAACCATTTTTTTCATAATTCCCATATTGGTGAAGTTTTTTCTTTAATCGAGCTTCTTTATGCATGGGAGTCTCGTTCTTGGCTTCAGGTTAATATTAATAAAGTCCAGTCGCGCAAGCTTATTGAAATATATGGACATAATCCTGCAAATGTAACAGAAATATGTACAGGAATCGATACAGAAATTTATAAAAGCATTAGTAAGATAAAAACAGTAAATGCATTTAAACAAATATTCGATATCTTTACAAATGGAAAGAAACGTATTACTCCTTATGCAGCGGATCAAGTAATTTCAAAAGGATTGATATCGAAAGATAATCCAACACCTATTTTTATGGGTGCTTGCAAGCGGATAGAATTAAATGAATTTATTAATGACAATTTTATTTTTCTACAGCCTACCAGGATCATATCACGAAAAAAAATTGAGGTAAATTTCACACTAATAAAAAAACTATTGGCAAATAAGACATTTTCAAAATCTTTTGACAATAATAAAAAATTAAAATTGACATTAATAATAACAGGACCAATTGCAACAGGTCACATAAAATATGCTAAAAAACTGCTGTATTTATTTGATAAAATGTTATCTGAAATAGATTCCGGTTATAGAAAAAGGATATTTCTTGGATTTCTATTCAGTGAGTTTGATAAACCGTCATTCAAACAAAGATATAAAGAACCACTCTCAGTGATAGAACTTTACAATATTGCATCACTTGTTCTGTTACCCAGCGAAACAGAAGGGAGAGGACTTCCTATTGTAGAATCGGCTGCATGCGGAACACCCATATTTACAAGGAGATATTACCCAGAGAATGTATTTTCCTATGTGATTGGTGAGCACCTTTCATCTGAAGGAAGGTTTAAAATAATCGAGTTTCTTAACGATAATATTAGAGAAGAGGTTATAAATAGGGTTATAAGCTGTGTACTTTATCCACAGGACTATATAATGGAGGCGATTCACAATAGAAAAGTAGTAGAGAGTCGCTATACACTTGATGCAATGGGAAAGAATCTGGAACATATACTATATAAGTTATTTCTTCAACTTTGTGATAATTCAAATAATATGAAATTGACTGTCTGGGCACTAAATCGATATAATCAAATCACCGAAAAGGAGAATAAGGATCTGGAGTATATACTAAACACAAGGAACCGTCAGTACCTGCCCGGATATGCAAAGATGAGATTTATGATATTTCTCAAGTCATTAATAGACCCCAGTTATTTTAGAGTGGAAGAACAACGATTCCGCGGTATGGCAATGGAATTTGCACGTAGTCTTGTCAAATACAATCCTGATCCTACGCCACTTCCCATAAGAAAAATGCACAAATTCTATAATGCAGTGGATAATTTATTTCTATATAGAAAGGGAGAAATCTCTATTAGGGTCGATCATTCGTTTGATTATAGACATAGAAACAAAAATCATTATCCGTACAGAGACCTGACATTTCAGGAACTTACAGGTGTTATCACCATACTTTTCAATAAAATTGCTTCTCCACCACCTTACATAGATTTCAGAAAAGAAGTCAGCCTATTACTTGATTTTGACCATGCGATTCTTCAACTTACAAGTAGTTCCGAACTTGTTATAGACCATAGAAGGAGATTGCAAAAAAGACTTGCAGAGAATGTTCCCATAGCATTATTTGCGGGCAATTATATAAATTATGAAATGGAATTTTTTGTTCTTCAACCTGTGCGTAATCGTCTTGGATTAAAGATAGAAGAAGAACTCACTGTAAAACATCTTGAATATGCTAAAAATATTGCGCCAATATATATCATCAAACACGATGTTCCTATAGGGTTATCCATTACTGCAGATGCACTAAAGAGTTATATTTCGAGTTCTACAAAGTCAGAACTTAAACTACTATTTGAATATGGAATATGTAAAATAGTTAAGAGTAACCAGGTAACAGTCGGAGTCCATTTCGAACAACTTGGAAAGAAAGCTTTGGAAGCTCTCAAGGATGTCAAGCAAGCAAATGGATTTATTATTGCGAGCGGAGACCATTCCACAATGATGACTGATGTTGCAGATATCGAGACATTTCATATTGGAAAAGTTAAAAAATTGTTGGCTTCAAAAATAATGGGAATTCCTATAGGAAGCGGTTACCTGCAGTGGGTGCCTGCAGGATTGAGAAGTTGTCTTGCTTATCCGACTCCGGTACAAACCTGTAAAGATTTTAGCGAAGCACTTAAGAGTCCTGTTTTCAAGAAACTCGCGAAAAGATATGGTGAGAAAAAGATTCTTGGGATTCTCAAGAAAGATGCAGAAACAAACGGTTCACCCGTAATAGAAGTATTGAAATCTCTTGTTTCCGATAAGGGTAAAAGAAAAGATGTAACAACGTCACAGATTATGGGAACTTATGACGATGGATTGCCCTGGTCGGGTGCAATGGCAAAAGTCTCTGTAAATAGTGTTAAAAAACAATGGAAATTTGCCACTATGGTTTGCCAGAATAATAGAACTATGACCGTTTTAAAGTTCTGTGAGACTTTTAATAAGAAAACAAGTAAAAGACCTAAAATCGCGTGGAACGGTGGTTATATATTGAATGCCGAACTTGTTGGTAAACTTGGAGTTCCAGAATCATATATTGGTTCTCCACTTGGACTGGTTATATCAAAGAAGAAGGTCTTGTGTCCACCTCTGTTTAACAAATCTGCTTTTGGTATTTTTCCTGATGGTACACTAAAAATAGAACGAGTAAACTTGTCCAAAGGTATTACTATAATTGACTCAAATAAAGAGATTATTTTTACAAAGGATAATTATAACCTTTCAAATCCGAAAAATAAACCCTGTTTTTATGACCTTATGTATGCTGATGAATGTATTAAAGGTGATGGAAGAGTTATATATCGTTTGTCAGGTAATATTATCAAGGAGATAATTCATGCCAGAAGAGGTGAAAATGTTAAGATTTTGCCTGTAGGATTAACTTTCTCATTTCCAGAAAATCTATGTCCCAAGGGCTGGGATAAAATGGAAAAAGAGGTTAATCTTGAGCTTCACTTCTGGGATAATGTCGAATATGCACTTGAAGCCGGTCCTATGCTTGTAGAAAATGGGAAAATTTGTATAGATATGGAATTAGAGGGATGGAAAACTTCAAATTCTATCAAGACACAGGCAGCTCGACTTGATTTTCTGGATATGCGTGGTCCTAAAATTGCAGTCGGACTTGATAGAGAAGGAAACCTTATTGTTCTGACAGTGAACGGCAGAATAAGAGAATCCGTAGGTGCAACACATAATGATATGGCGGAAATACTTCTATCAAAAGGAGTAATTACCGCTATGGGGTTTGACCCGGGTGGAAGCAGCACTCTTATAGTGGATAATAAGGCACTGAACATTTCTCCATATAATCATGAGTATGAAAAAGATGTGTATACTCTTCCACCTGAACCAAGAGCAGTAGCAAGTGTAGTAATTGGCTGGCAGTAAGGAGCATTCCGGGGCGTGAATTTGGAATTTGGGGACGGTGCCCCTCAATGTAAATATGCGGGACCTACGGCATCTCAGTATTTCGATATCGTTGACACCTCGATTTCACCCGGTATCTTTGACTTGACTTTATGACTTCTATGAACTTTCACAAAAAGCTCCATTCTAATTAATCCTCAACCTGAATTTTTGATAGCATTTAAGTTTCTCTCTGAATCAACTATTCACTATCATTTGAGCCTTCTTCAGTAAAGTCTTTGCTTCTCCTCTCTTCTCCCTTTTTATCAACTCATTTGCAAAAGCATTAACCTCTTTCTCATAACTGAACAATACTTCCAGTCTTTTGTCATCGGACCAGTCATCGTACATCTTCTTAAATGGCGTACCTTTGAACAGTGAAAAAGCTACCTTGAATTCGTTTTTTGCATTACTCCATTTCCCTGCTCTCATTAAAGCTTTTGCTTGCGCCAGATGTTCCAGATATTCTCCGTAATCTGAAGTAAAATAACAGTCATAAAAGAGTTTTCTTTCTTTAACATAAAGGTAATTTGACGGCAGTCTCAAAGATTTCCTGATTCTCACAAGAAGATGTGCTAGATTTCTGGATGCATTTCTACTATTCTTCCAGAAGTTTCCGTAAATTTTATCAAGAGAAATCCTTCTAACCTTCGCCAATGCAATGTATATGAGAAAAGAAGTATCTTTTGGACTCATATTTGTTCTCAAATATTTTTGATTCTTATAAACAACTGTCTTACCAAGAAACTTGACGAAATAAACAGGGATTTGCTTCCTAAAAACAGGCAAATTCAGCACTGCCCTTGGTAAGCCCGTATCCTTTCCCTGTTTAATCATCATTAGTACAGATTCAGGGAAAAACAGAACAAGTCTATGAAGAATACCGAGGAGATGAAACCTGTGTGCAAATTGATAGGCTTTTCTATAATCACCGATCTTAAGAGAATCTGCTGCTTTTCTAACAAGCAAAACAAGCCTGATCGTTCTAATCTTGATCGCCTCTTCAGGTATGCTATCTTCCCGGAGAATGATTTCTCTCGACATAACCGAACCGTACATCCCAAGATTTCTAAGCAGATCAACATATTTCTTTACGAGTCTCGTCGCTCTTTTTCTCTCCCTTAATGCAGCATTGACCTCAGCCAGAATCATCGTTCCATTACTCACATAAGCCATAATTCCCATTTTCTTCGCTTTCAGGAGACCTTCCTCGGCAAACCGTCTTGCTTTATCAATTCTACCTGTACCGATGTATGAATGTGCTTTGGCGAAATATCCAATACTATCTGTAGTTGCCTTCGAAGTTCTGAGTAAACTCAAACTTGATATGTAATCCCCTTCGCTGCTCTTGACAAAGGCAAGCGAACTGGCAATTTGCCTTCTGTTTTCTGCATATCTGCTCGAACTCAACACATACTCAAGTATTTTACCCATCTCCCTGTAATAACCCAGATACGAATACAGTGTGGCAAGGTCTATAAGTAATACGGGTGAAACGATTCGTTTTGACAGTTCTTTGCACTTCACAAGGTTTTTTACCGCCTTGTTAATTCTTAAAAGCCGCATGTTGCCGATAAACTCGGAAGCGCTTAGGGTGAAAAGTATGGGAGTTAACACATAACTCTTCTCTTTCCCAATCAATCCTTTCAGATGTTCAATAAGCTCGATTTTTTCTTTAGGCTTGCCAAGCCATTCCAGGACGAGTACTTCCTTAACACCGGCACGTATGGCAGAATATACTAATCCTTTTTGCATGAACATTTTACGAAGTCTTGTTATTTTTCTTTTGTATTCAGTGTAAGGAACCTTACCAAACTGTGCAGACAATTTATCCAATCTCCGTTTAGGGTTAAGGTATTTATCAGGGATTTTTTCAAGCAACTTAACATCATTACAGCATCCAAAATCGTTCACTATCTTTGATGCCTCCTGGTATTTTCCCAAGACAATTGCTTTCTCTGCTCTCTCAGTATTTTTTCTCTCCCTCTTCGAAGTGTAAGTGAACTTCACATAATCATTTGAAAACCGATTCTTATCAAAACCTGTGTAGCCATATCTTTTCCAGACGCTCCAGATTCCTTTGGTAGAGTAAACACATGCCCGTCTTTCAAGAAGCACCTTTGCTTTCATAATTGTTAAACCGGGATTCCCCTCCTTGATTGCGATGATTACCTGCTCATCCTCTTTACTGATTCGATTCCAGGGTATGCGGTCGTATTCGCGGTTTTTAAGATTTTCCTTACCTCCTTCTCTGAAAAGTTTAATCCACCTCAAAAGCGTATTGTAGTGAATCCCCAATTGCTTTGAAACAACCCTTAAAGAGCTGCCTCCCTGCAAATAAGTTTGCACTGCATTAATCCTGAATCCAACGGTCTTTTGCATATCACAATCCATCCAGAAAAATTATATCAAAAAAAGTGGTTTTTGTCAAACAATAATAAAAACCCAACTAATCTCTGCATCGGGTTGTCAAACAACAGCCAGGACCAATGCGGCAGTCTTTGCATATACATAATCATACACAATATTTGCTATACTGATTAACAATGCTTAATCGGAGGAAATGAGGAAATGCAAAAAATCAACTGCAAGTATTTTATCTACAAAAATGACTAAACATCTCTGTGCAAAAACACTTTTATGTTTTATTGTCTTCTCTTTGATTGCATCAGCAACCCAAGCAGCGCGCTCCTGGAAAACAAAGCAGCCTATGCTCACTGCAAGAAACCATCTCGCCATAGGTGTTGTTAATAGTAAGATATATGCAATAGGTGGTGATGGAATGACAACGAATGAAGAGTATAACCCTGTCACGAATTCCTGGACTGCAAAGTCACCTATGCCTTCTGTAAGATACTGGGGTTTTGCATGCGGAGTAGTTCAGGGCAAGATATATGCTATTGGAGGAGCAGATGCAGGGCTCTACTTGAAAACAAACGAGGAATATGACCCTTCAACAGACACCTGGACTCCAAAAACAGATATGTCTACAGAAAGATTCGGTCTTGCAGTTACTGTTGTTGGTAATAAACTCTACGCAATAGGTGGCTATAACAGTACAGGTGTTTTATCAACAAACGAGGAATATGACCCGGTTACTAACTCCTGGACTACGAAAACACCGATGCCGACAGCACGATATTATCTTACTGCATCTGTCGCAGCCAATAAGATATATTTAATAGGTGGATATAACCCCGGTACAGGTTATCTTTCTGTAGTGGAAGAGTATGACCCGGCAACAGATACATGGACATCCAGAACCTCGATGCCGACAGCACGAGGAGAACTCGCATCGGAATCAATCAATGATACTATATATGCTGTTGGCGGATGGAACGGTGCGATTGACCTTGCCACAGCAGAAGCTTATATTCCTGCATCGGATGCCTGGCAGGCTTGCCCTTCGATGCCAACTGCAAGGTCAGGACTTGCCGCTGGAAATATTGTTGACTCACTCTATGCAATTGGAGGATTACAGGGATTCAGCTATCTAACAGCCAATGAGCAATATTCTCCCGATGTGACCAGCATTCAGATTCCTTCATTCTTTGTACAAGTTGGTAAGTCCTGCATTGAAATTCGTTGGAGAGTATCACTGGAAAGTGGTTTGGAATTTTACAGAATCCTCAAGAAAACAAAAGCAAAATATGAAGAAATCGCAGTATTCCCCTCTGGCGACCCATCACCTTCTCCCCAATCATATTCATACAGAGATAACGATGTAAAGTCAGGAAACAAATACGAATATAAACTTGGGGTTGTAAAAACTAATGGAAACACACAATGGTATGGTCCTGTATCCGCTATCGTCCCCACCTCAAAACCATTTTTGAGAATCTCCCCAAATCCATTCACCTCAACCACAGTCATTAGTTATTCGTCATTAGTTATTAATGACCAATTACCGATGACCAATGACTTACAATACCCAGCATTGCGAATCTATGATGCAAGTGGAAGGTTGGTTAAATCCTTTTCACTCCTCTCTCCTCACTCATCGCTCATCACTTCTTTAACATGGGATGGAAAAGATGATGCGGGCAAGTTTCTTTCTTCAGGTATATATTATTCTATCGTAAAACAGGGAGGAGGGGTAAAATATAAGAAAAAAATTCAATTTATAAGGTAGATATTTGCTTCTTCATTAGAGAGTTGTCCAAAGATGTAGTTTCACACACAATCGGTTTTCTCAACTCATTTGAAAAAATTAGACAATAAAAGCATCGCAAGAGAGTAAAAATAACAGTATTTTGTTTGCTATTTTAACGGGGGGACTCAATAGGTAAACCAGATGTCCGCAAAATAATAACCTGCTTGAAGGAAATTGAGAATTTTTTAAAAAAGGATCTTGAACAATGCCTCAAAGAATTGCGCAGAATCGGCAACAAACTTGACAGCATAATTCCCTACCATGACGAACACAGTAAACGTGTAGCCTTTTATGCGTTAGCAATATCAAATTCACTGAATTTCAGCAAAAAGGAAAATGTATTACTCGAAATAACTGCTCTACTCCACGACCTGGGAAAAGTGGGAATTGATGGGAAAATCCTATGGAAACCTCTACCGTTAACAATTGAAGAGAGAAACGAAGTACAAAAACATTCCCTGCGTGGTTATTATATACTTTCAGGGTTTACAGGTGAAATCGATATTCTCACTGGAGTTCGGTCACACCATGAAAGACTGGACGGAACAGGATACCCCGATGGCTTGAGAAACAGCGAAATCCCGCTCTTTAGCAAGATACTCGCTGTAGCAGATTCTTTTGATGCGATGACCTCAAAAAGACCATATCGCTCTGTTTTCACAAAAAAGCAGGCACTGGTGGAAATTGAAAAATGTGCTGGTTCTCAATTTGATGCAAGAACTGCCAGAATCTTCCTAAAAGCGATGGGTAATTGAAAAACATCAAGTGTCACTAATAATCTGGAAAAATTGGGAACTTTTGAACAATTCAGGACACGGAGAAAACTCAATCTTCAAAGACCATGAAAAATAATAGAAACAAGGTGTTTAAGAGCTTCAATCTATATAAGTATTCTCCTTTCGTACATAATATTTTATACTATCTTAATTGTGAAATTTTATAGAAATATAACACTCTTAACGGTTTTCTTTCTTTCCTCTGTTACAGGACAATCTCACGCAGCGCTTTCCTGGTCAACGAAACTGTCCATGCCGACTGCCCGATACGATATGGCAGTCGGTATGGTCGGCGGTGTTATCTATGTTATCGGTGGAGACCCCGGCAATCTCATTCCAATCAGCGCAGTGGAAGCTTATGACCCTGGACTCCCGCAAACGTGGACACCAAAAACACCAATGCCATATCCAATGCATAGACTGGCGGCAGCAGTCATAGGTACGAAAATATACACTTGCGGAGGTTGGTATGGAATGGGTGCAAAAGCGTACACATTTGAGTATGACCCCGGATTAGATTCCTGGACCCAAAAATCCGATATGCCTGCTGCAAGGTTATACCATACTGCTGCAAGTTATGGCGGAAAGATGTATGCGTTTGGCGGAAGATACACTTATAATACGGTGTTTGAATATGAACCCACCGGTGATACCTGGACAACAAAAACACCAATGCCGACAGCCCGTTACGGACATGCAGCCGTCACAGTGAACGGAAAAATCTATTGTTTAGGAGGACAGGATGGGACAAGCATATTCTCAACAGTCGAGGAATATGACCCAATTGCTGACAGCTGGATAACCAAATCTCCTATGCCCACACCAAGAGCATATGTAACCGCTTGTGTCGTAAGAGATACAATCTATGCAATAGGGGGAAGCGATAACACAAAGGCATACCTCAATGTGGTCGAAAAATACGACCCTGCAACGGACAATTGGGCATCTGACACTCCAATGCCTACACCGCGCGCTGCTCCTGTATCTGCAGTTATCAGTAATATTATATATGTTATAGGAGGTGACAACGGAAACGAACTCGATGTCAACGAAGCTGCGGAGCCCACGACAGGTATTGAACTCTCGTCATTCTATGCAACAGCTGAAACAGACCAGATTATGCTTTGTTGGAAGACCGAGTGTGAATCTTACATAGCCTCTTGGATAATAAAGCGTTCCACAGAAACCTCTTGTTCAATCATTGCAAAGCTCGACGGTATCGGTTCAATGCCCAAAGAACATACTTATACATACAACGATAGGACCGTTGTAGCAAATCAGCGATATTACTATGAACTTGGAGCTCAATGCGTTAGCGGGTCAACAAAATGGTATGGACCTGTTTCCGCAACTGTGCCCTTGCCAAAACCATTTTTGAGCATCTCCCCAAATCCCTTCAGGAAAACTACAGTAATTAGTTATTCGTCATTAGTCATTAACGACCAATTACCAATGACCAATAACTTGCAATGCCCAGTATTGCGAATCTACGATGTCAGGGGGAGAAAGGTGAGGGAATTTATCCTTTATCCTTCATCCTTTATCCTTCCAGCAAAGCTGGAATGGGATGGCAAGAACTCAATGGGGATAAGGAGTGCCCCGGGAGCATATTTCGTTAAGCTCACTTCTAAAAAAATTCTAAAAACCGAAAAACTCATTCTACTAAAATAAGAATTCGAGAAAGCTCTTGACTGGAAAAAACTAATCATATATAATAGGCACAAGATGTGTGAGCAGCTGTTAATATAAACCCATGTAAAACTTCAAACTGAAGGAGGAATAATTGAGCATAGGAAGAAGAACATTCCTGAAACTCGCAGGTTTTGCAGGTTCTTTCCTGTTTCTGTTCTCTAAAATCCCCAATTTATTCGCAGGCAAATGGGAACACGGAAAAACAAACTGGTGGAAGGGTAAGACATTCCACCAGGATAACGTAGATGTATCAAACGTTGATGAAGGAATAATAAAGGCAAAGGTTCAGGGAAATTGGAAGGAATTCAAGATAAGGGAGTTGAGTTCAGATTTCTTAAAATGGAATTTTTCTTCTCGCATCAAAGATCTTGATAAGATGAAAAAGATTATGTCAGGAGCGGGTGGTGAAATGGACTACGCTGGTCCACATAGTGCTTCGCTGGCAACCTATGGAGGAGGAAGGAAGGATTCAATCTTTACGATAAACAATGCGGTTAAAGGAATGGGTTTTGTCCCCGCTAAAGAAAAACTAAAAGATACAATTATGCTTCTGAAGAACACAATCTCTAATCCAATGCCTGAAAAACTTGAACAACTAAAGAAAAATTACAAAGATAACACACTGTATGACAGAACGAAACAGGTCTCATTGGAACTTTACTCCTCTCCATCGTTCGAAACTCATACGTTCTTAAATTTAATGGAAAATCCTGTTTGCTCCATTGTTTTTCTTGATATTCCGTCCTATGAACTAAGATGTATAGCAAGGCTTGTCCACCCGGATGACCCGGATGCAACACCTTATGAAAAAAATGTTACCTACTTTACAAACCTTGTTCATAGTTACTTTCATGGAAAGTTCTCCAAAGAATTCATCACTGCAATCTTTTATGTAATCGAAGAGTTCGACAACACACCAGGAGATAAAAGAGGAATAAGGGTAGTTCCACCTCGCCCTCTTGAAAAAACGGAGGAGAAACAGCTGAAGAGAGAATAGAGAAGACGAAGTCGACCTGAGACGTAAGAAAAAGGCAAGTAAAAAGGCAAAAGTGAAAAGTTAAATCTTAATTAAAGAGATCCATCCTATTACGAGTTAATTATTTTCACCAAATAGGTTAACAAACAGCATTTTAATGACATATAGGAGGAACGAATGAATGTTAAATTGAAAATTTCTTTGAGCGTGTGCGTCTTTGCCATTTTCCTGGTTTCCACGATTTTTTCGCAGGAAAATATGCTCTTTAATACAAATTACCAGATATATTCTACAAAATCCAATGAAACTGCAAAAATAATTAATATAGTAGAAGATTTCAAGAACTTTGATGTAGTTATCTTTGGAGAGGAACATAACGATTCAGTTGGTCACCATCTTGAGAAACTGCTTTTTGAAAAACTCTATGAAGAGTATGGTCGAAATATAACACTTTCGATGGAGATGTTCGACAGAGATGTTCAAGTCGTCCTGAATGAGTATTTGAATGGAAAAATCAAGGAATATTATCTTGAGAAGGATGCTCGAACCTGGGTTAACTACAAAGACTATCGTCCTCTTGTTGAATTCGCAAAGGAGAAGCATCTTGATGTAATAGCTGCAAATGCTGCTTTCAGGTATGTTAATATGGCAAGCAGACTGGGGCAAAATTCACTGCTCTCACTTTCCGAGACCGCGAAAACTTTTCTGGCTCCTCTACCCTATGATAGCGCCACAGGTGCATACTTAGAAAAATTGAATAACCTGATGGCTAAAATGAGTGCACCAAAATCAAAACCTGATATGGCAAAAACCGATTCAGTTAAGATGGAAAAAATGCCCATGAAAATGCCTCACATCAATATAAACCAGGGACAATCTCTCTGGAATGCAACAATGGCGTATTCTATTTCAGAGTATCTTAAAAAGCATCCTCATAAAAAAATTATGCATATAAACGGAAGAATGCACAGCGATGAATATTTCGGTGTCGTTGAGCAACTGAGAAAATATAATAAGGGAATCAAAGTGATGGTCATATCGGCATTCCCCGATAGCTCATTTGCAAAGCCCGACTTCAAAAAATTCCAGGATTTCGGAGATTTTGTTATAATAACAAACCCTGAAATCCCCAAAACATTCAAAGAATAAAGAGGTCATTGTTTACTGACCCCGAGCACGATATTGCTGTATAATGATTCCTGCTATAATTAGAATAAGACCTACTATTGTTGATGGAAGAATACCTTCCCCAACCACAAGATTGATTAAAACAAGTGACAGAAAAGGTGATAGATAGATTAAGTTTGCAACCTTTACTGTTGTTTTTGAAAGTTTGAGTGCCCGGAGCCACAAGATAAATGTAAACCCCATCTCAAAAAGTCCCACATAAATACCCCCGAAAACTCCTTGTATGTCAAGGATTCCTATCTTATCTGTGAACAGCATTGCAGGCAATATAAAAATAAACCCAAAGCAAAAATTCAAGAACAACTTTGCAACCTCATCACGCTTGTCTTTGATGTTATAAATCCAGAAGAAAGACCAGATGATAGTGCTACTCAGAGCAAGCAATACACCACCTGCATTCGTAAAATCAAAGCTCAAGACCTTTCCCCTGACAGCAATTACATATGCTCCGAAAAAACTAACAACTATCCCAAGAATGCTTTTGATTCCAATCTTTTGTTTGAGTAACGGAATAGATAGAAGCGAGACTATAATGGGCCAGGTATAATTTAATGTGAGGGCTTCCTGCGCTCTCAACAATGAGTATGCCTTAAACAAAACTATATAATATAGAAATGGATTCAGGAATCCAAGTAAAGCGGAGCGTAAATAGTCCTTCCCTGAAAATACCTTTAGAAGACTCAATTTGTGCTGAGATAGTAAAACAATAAAAAGAACAAAAACAGAAGTTAAAGAAGCAAAAAAAAGTAATTGAAGAACCGTTAAGAATCTTAAGGAAACCTTGAACGCAGACGCAACCGTTGACCAGAATAAAACAGCAATAATTGCATAGATGTAAGCCTTCTTTTGGTTTTTCATAACCAAAATGTAAACATACAAGGGATACTATGTCAAGAACTTTATTAAGGGACTAAGCACAGTAAGCTGTCATTCTGAGTAAACGATGCTTACTGACTGTGGAAGAATCTAAGAAAATACCTCAAAGCTCTTCACAACTATATCTTGACAACCGCCAGAAAAAATGATAAAAAGGCATTAAATGAAGCATAATACGCTAATTTTGGGAAAACTAATATTCGTTGTTGACGATGAGCCTGATATTTTGGAACTTGTGACTCTTCATCTACAAAAAGCTGGTTTTCAAGTAAGGGGATTTCAGGAAGCTGAACCATTCCTTGAGGTCATCAATTCACAAAGCCCCGACCTTGTCATTTTGGACTTGATGCTGCCGGATATCGATGGTTTGGAAATTTGTAAATATATAAGAGGAGAAGAAAAACTTTCTTCAATCCCTATCATAATGCTAACAGCAAGGACCGAAGAAACAGATAAGATAGTGGGATTGGAGCTTGGGGCGGACGATTATGTTACAAAACCTTTCTCACCAAAAGAACTCGTTGCCAGAGTTAAGGCTGTATTGAGAAGAAAATTTGAAAGAGAAAAGGTGAAACAAATCTCCATAGGAGACATTCTCATAATAAACCCACAGAAATTTGAGGTTTATGTAGAAGGTAAACGAGTTGAATTAACCTCTACCGAGTTCAGAATCCTAAACGTTCTGGCAGAAAGACGAGGATGGGTCTTTTCAAGAGAGCAGATATTGAACCATCTGTGGGGTAACGAAAAGATAGTTGTTGACAGGACGATTGATGTCCATATTAAACATCTAAGAGAAAAATTCGGGAAGGCAGGTAAATTTATAAAAAATATAAGAGGAATAGGTTACAAATTAGAGGAATGAAAAGGTCCATATTTTCGAAAATATTTATCGGTTATTTTTTTATTATTATTATACTCTCTTTCTTTATCGTTATATTTTCTTTCAGAACCATCAAAAACTACTATATAGAAACATTGTCCACAGATCTAAAAAATCTGGGTATAATACTGAGCATAGAAGTTAAGCCCTTTATTGAGAATGAGAAACTTCAGGAATTAGATACATTTGTGAAGAAATTGGGCAAAACAGTAGATACAAGAATTACAATAATAGCACCATCGGGAAAGGTGTTCGCTGACTCAGAAAAAGACCCCATTACTATGGAAAACCATAAAATAAGACCCGAGGTAAAAAAAGCATTAAACGGCAGCGTAGGGAAATCTTTACGTTTTAGCACCACAGTGAAGGGAGAGATGTTATATGTCGCCCTGCCCATCAAAAATGGTAGTGAATTAGTCGGTTTAATGCGAACAAGTTTGTTTCTAAAGGATATAAATCACCTACTCGCAAACCTCAAAGCAAGAATGCTCCAGATTGTCCTTCTGGTTGTTTTTGTTTCAATGCTCATTGCATTTATTTTCTCAAGAAGTTTGTCGCGTCCTATAGGACAGCTGGCTTTAGCTGCGCGTGAAGTAGCTTCAGAAAATTTTAATGTGAGGGTATCACTCAAGAATAATGATGAATTAAAACAACTGGCAGATAGTTTCAATCTTATGACGGAGAAAATACAAACCTTATTTACGGACCTTTCGTTAAAAACAGACGAACTCAACAATATTATCACTTCACTAAGGGAAGGATTTTTGGTCCTGAATGAAGCAGGCAAAGTCATTATTTGTAATGATAGTTTTAAGAACATTATAGAAAACGATTCTCCGGAAGGTAAATTTTGGTGGGAAGTGATAAGGGTGGCAAGGCTTGGTGAACTGATAAAAGGAGTATTAGAAGAAAAGAAAAATCTTATAGAGGAGATAGAATTCGGTGAAAAAGTATTTCTATGCAGTATTACATTTATTCCTTCTATGAATGAAATCTCGCTGCTCCTTCACAATATAACCGAGATCAAAAGACTGGAGAAGATAAAGAAGGATTTTGTTGTGAATGTATCTCATGAATTGAGAACTCCTCTCACAGCCATAAAAGGATTTGTAGAAACGTTAGACGAAGAAATAGACAAAAAGCACAGCCGCTATTTGAATATAATAAAAAGACATACCGAAAGACTTATTAGTATCGTGCAGGATTTAGTACTATTATCAGAACTTGAGGAGGTCAATACAAAGATAAAATTTGATAGAGTAAATATGAAGAATCTAACAATGGATGTCTTGAAGTTGTTTGAAAACAAGATAAAGCAAAAAGGTTTATTTATTAAGCTTTGTATACAGGATACCTCAACGATTCAAGGCGATGCATTCAAATTAGAGCAAGTGCTTATAAATTTGATAGACAATGCAGTAAAATATACTGAAAAAGGTTACATCACTCTATCCTTGAAAGAGGAAAACAAGCACATAAAAATCGAAATTCAGGACACTGGCATAGGGATTCCAGAAAAACACATTGGAAGAATTTTCGAAAGATTTTATGTGGTAAACAAATCACATTCAAGAAAACTCGGTGGAACAGGTTTAGGCCTTTCTATTGTAAAACACATCGTACTATCTCACAATGGAAAGATAGATGTAGAAAGTGCACCAGGAAAAGGCACGAGATTTACTATTACATTACCATCTTCTTAAATCCAAATTTTAAACTTACAAACCCTTTCTTTATTCCTTTATTTTGATTGGGAAAATTTCACTTTTTTGCAAAAGTGAAATTCATCATATAGCCCTGCTCTTTTTTTGCAATCATAACTATCCTCATCTTTTCTACGAAGTCTTCTTTCCCAAAGATTTCTTGAGAACTTCCTTATTCTTAACCAAAAATTAACACAATCCTTATACGGAGTTAACAATTTGTTGATATTTAGTAGACAAATGAAAGAGAGGAGGTGAGGAAATTAGCAAAAGAGAGTTTCAAGAAATCACAAACAAGGAACTATAATGAAAGGAATATTTTTCTCAGTTGTGTTTAGTATTCTCAGTGCTGCATTCACATTACAGGCTGACATTAAGTTTTCAGGAGATATGATTAGCGAATTCTATTATGTCGCACAGAGCCACAATGACAGTCTCGAAGGCAACAATGGTTTCTGGTTTAGAAGAATCTGCTTCACCTACGACAATTTCCCCAATGATAAAATAAAGATTAGACTGCGTACCGAAATGAGCAGTCCAGGTGATTTTGCCACAAAAAGCAAATTGATTCCTGCTGTAAAAAATGCATCCATTTCTTACAAACTAATGTCTGGCAACAAGATTACAGTCGGTATCCAATCACCACCAACGTTTGAAAACATAGAGCATATATGGGGATACCGTTCATTGGAGAAGACGCCCCTTGATATGCAAAAGTGGGCATCCTCCAGGGACTTTGGCATTAGTCTTGCTGGAAAACAAACGGCTTTCTCATACAATATTATGTTGGGAAACAATTCGAGTAACAAGTCTGAAACGGATAAGGCAAAAAAATTATACGCATCTGCGGGTATTACACCGCTAAAAGACGTCTATTTTGAATTTTATGGGGATTACGGTGGCATGAACTCCGACGAAAAAAGGGATTACATTATGCAGGTTTTTGCGTCGTATAGTTCTTCTCCCACAAGGATAGGCATACTCTTTTCCAGAAAAGGAGACACAGAAGACACGGTAGAATATAATATCCTGTCAGGTTTTGGGGTATTTGCTATAAAAGAGAACATTGATGCAGTCATCAGGTATGATAAGACGTTCGAAGCAAATCCAAAGGCTGAAGACATGTCCTATATCCCATTTTCTGACATCTCGCCTTCAAGTTTCATTCTTGCTGGTATTTCCTGTTCCTTGCATAAAAACATCAAGATTATGCCAAACATTGAGTATGTGATGTATGACACCTCATCCGTTTCTGCGGACATATACCCCAGATTAACCCTTTATTACAAATGGTAGGATACTACCGAAAGGAGAAAAAATGCCAAGATTCATTAAAACATTTGTACCGCTTGCTGTAATTCTTTGCGCAGCAGGTTTATTTGGTGGGAACGATAATGTCGAGCTCCTGGGTGCAGGTGCGACCTTCCCATACCCTTTTTATTCCAAACTTTTCGATGTCTACCACCAGGAATACGATGTTAAGGTAAACTACCAGGCAATCGGCTCGGGTGGTGGAATAAGACAGCTTTTGAACAAGACTGTGGACTTTGGTGCAACTGATGCCTTTATGTCGGTTGAGGAGCTTGAAAAGGCTCCGGCAAAAATTATCCATATTCCAGCCTGTTTAGGGGCAGTCGCAGTCACCTACAATATTCCGGGTAACCCTGAATTAAGACTTACACCGGAAATTATTACAGACATTTTTCTTGGGAAAATAAGAATGTGGAATGATGATAGGATTAAGGTTATAAATCCTGAAGTGAAACTCCCGAAATGGAATATTGCAATTGTTCATCGTTCCGATGGAAGCGGTACAACCTTCATTTTCAGTGACTACATGACAAAAGTGAACAGTGGATGGGAGCAAAAAGTGGGAAGAGGTAAATCTCTGAAATGGCCTTTAGGACTTGGTGGAAAAGGAAATCCAGGCGTTGCAGGGCTTGTCCATCAAATTCCCGGTGCAATAGGATATGTTGAACTCATATATGCCTTGAGCAATAACATGCCCGTTGGTATAATAAAGAACAAATCGGGAAACTACATTGTTCCCAGTATTGAATCTGTGAGTCTTGCAGCAAATGCAGAGCTCCCTCCGGACACAAGGGTTTCGCTCACAAATACGGATGCAAGCAAAGGTTATCCTATCAGCAGTTTCACCTGGTTGATTGTATATAAAGAGCAAAATTACAATGGCAGAAGCAAGAATAGGGCAACGACAACAGTGAATTTGCTGTGGTGGATAATACATAACGGACAGGAGTATGCAGAACCACTTCACTATGCGCCACTCCCGAAAGAGGCTGTAGAAAAATCAGAAGGTTTACTCCGTTCTATCACATACAATAATCAAACAATATTAAAGTAGAGAATTTATGGGGAGGGAGAAAGAAATGCATACAGATAAAGGATTCAATACTATTCTATACATTTCTGGAATAATCATATTGGTACTTGTCCTGGGAATATTTATGTCTCTTATCTTAAACTCCCTCCCCTCTATAAGAGGATTTGGTGTAAAGTTCTTCACGGGACGCGAATGGAACCCTGTTTCGGGTGATTTCGGTGCATTTCCATTCCTCATTGGAACACTTCTGACATCCTTTCTCGCGCTCGCAATATCTATACCATTTTCATTCTCCATATCCATACTACTTGGAGAGTATCAGAAAAAAGGAGGTTTTGCTTCTTTCCTTAACACAACGGTAGAACTCCTTTCTGGCATCCCGTCAATCATATATGGTTTCTGGGGACTTTTTGTGCTGGCTCCCATTATTAGGAGTTTTGAATTGAAAATAGGACTTCCACCTTACGGAGTGGGTATATTCACTTCTTCCGTAATCCTTGCTATTATGATCATACCTTATTCTGCATCGTTGGGAAGAGAAGTTATTGCTCTTGTTCCAGCAGATATAAAGGAAGCTGCATATTCATTGGGAGCGACGCGCTTTGAGGTCATACGAGATATTATCTTCCCTTACGCAAGGTCGGGAATATTCGCAGGTTTTCTCCTTTCTCTTGGAAGAGCCTTAGGAGAAACAATGGCAGTGACAATGGTAATAGGAAACGCAAACATATTACCTAAAAGCATCTTCGCACCCGGCAATACGATGGCGAGCCTCATTGCCAACGAATTCACAGAAGCATCCGGCGATGTGTATCTTTCGGCTTTGATTGAAATAGCAATTGTGCTTTTTCTCGTTACAACAATCGTAAATATCATAGGAAGGATTATTATTAAAAAAATAGATTTCGAAGGAGGAAACTAAATGAAATTGGTTCATATGTCGGATCTTCACATAACAGGCAAATATTTTCGCAAAGACTGGGAAGATAGAGTTATAGAGATAGTAAATGGCGAATCTCCAGATGTAATGGCAATAACTGGTGATATAACAGACTTTGGTCATTCTTACGAATACGAGATTGCAGAAAAATATATAAACAATTTCAAGGTAAAGGATAAAATCGTTATCCCGGGCAATCATGATTCAAGAAATGGTGGGTATTTGATATTTGAAGAAATATTCGGCACACGCTTCCCATACTTTGAGAATGAACTTGTGAAGATTCTTGGTGTGGATTCAAGTGAGCCCGATATAGATGACGGTCATATAGGAAGAGCAAACTACCCATTAATAAAGAATAAATTGGGAGAAGATGACAGAATAGAAATACTTTTGCTGCATCACCATCTAATACCGATACCCGGTACGGGGAGAGAAAGAAATATCCCGGCTGATGCGGGTGATACCTTAAAAGTATGTATAGATATTCCTATAAATTTTGTTCTGTCGGGGCACAAGCATCTTCCGTGGATATGGAAGATGGAAAATACATTTTTCATCACAGCACGCACGGCAACTACGACAAGGTTAAAAGGAGGTCATATCCGTCTTTTAGTATATTTGACATAAAGAAGGATGCGATTATCTTAAATGAATATAACGTTGAATCGGGGAACAGAATATCAAAAGAAATCACATCTCCGAGGTAAAGAAACAAAAAGATCTATGAAAAAAAACACTTCAGTCTCAGTTATTCTCAAAATCAGAACAACTAAGAACAAATTATTCCTTTTCTTTGTTGTGCTTTTCGCTGTGTTTTGCATATTTCCTCTATTCCTCATCATATTTTATCTTATGAAACAGGGCATATCTGCTATAAACTGGGATTTCCTGTTTCATCTGCCAAAACCAGTAGGAGAAAAAGGAGGTGGTATATCCAACGCTCTCATTGGAACAGTTATGCTTATTATCACAGCCTCAATAATTTCAATTCCGCTTGGTATTGCAGCAGGTATATATCTATCAGAATTTAGAAAAAAGAAACTGTCTTACTATGTGAGATTAAGTGTGGATGTTCTACAAGGAATTCCGTCGATAGTTATCGGCATTATTGCCTATTTGTGGATTGTAAAGGTTGTGGGAACATTTTCAGCTCTCTCAGGCGGTGTTGCACTTGGGATTATGATGCTGCCGCTTGTTGTAAAATCAACAGAGGAAACCCTCAAGTTAATACCATATTCCTTGAAAGAAGCTTCCCTTTCACTGGGGGTTCCATATTCCAAAACCATATTAAAAGTCATTCTTCCTTCTGGTTTAAGTGGAATTTTAACAGGTATATTAATAAGTATTGCACGAATAGCAGGAGAAACCGCACCGCTTTTATTTACTGCCTTTGGCAGTCCATTTATGAACCTGAATATATTCAAACCTATCAATTCCCTTCCGCTGCTTATATACAACTATGCTTCAAGCCCATATCCTGAATGGCACAAGCTTGCATGGGGAGCATCTTTCATCCTAATAGTTTTTGTTTTCTTGCTTAATCTCGTAACAAAAGGAGTAACAAAAAGATGGAAAGTGCAATTCTGAGGATTAAAAACCTCTCTGCATATTACGGTAACAATAGGATACTTAAGAATATAGACCTCTCCATTCCCGAGAGAAAAGTGACAGCGATAATGGGACCATCAGGTTGCGGAAAAACAACACTTATTCGCTGCATAAATAGAATGCACGAATTGGTTGCTGATGCAAAAGTATCCGGCAAAATATATCTGGATAACGATGATGTTTACACTTTAAATCCTATCATTGTTCGGAGACGAATAGGTATGGTATTTCAGAGACCCAACCCATTTCCCACTATGAGTGTACATGATAATGTAATAGCAGGTTACAAATTGAATGGGACAAGACTGAGCAGGACGGAAAAGAATAGGATTATTGAGGAGTCATTAAATAAATCCGGTTTATGGGACGAGGTTAAGGATTCACTGCATAAAAGAGGAACATTTCTTTCTGGTGGACAACAACAGAGATTATGTATCTCACGAGCCCTAGCTATGAACCCGGAAATACTCCTACTTGACGAACCTACATCTGCCCTCGACCCAAAAGCAACTGCCAGAATTGAGGAACTCATTGTTCAATTGAAAAATAGCGTGACTATAATCCTGGTTACTCATAATATTGCTCAAGCATCAAGGGTAAGTGATTACACCGCATTTTTGTATCTTGGCGAACTAATAGAGTTCGGTCCGACCGGAAAAATGTTTACGGTGCCCGAAGACAAAAGAACGGAAGAATATCTTACAGGGAAATTTGGATAGGGAGTGGCAAAAAATATAGTGTGAAAGAAACCACAGAGAACACAGAGAAAAAACCGTTTTATTATTTCAAACAGAAGAGGTAAATGTTTGGACAAAAGGGAGGTAATAAATGCTTCAAGAAAAATTAAACAGACTTAAACAAAAGATAGTTGAATACTCATCTTTAGCGCAAGGAATGATAGAGAAGAGTATAAAGGGTTTATTGAACAAGGAAAAAGAAATGCTTTCAGAAGTAATAGAAAAGGATGAGCTAAAGGCAAATGAATTTGAAATAGAACTGGATGAATTTTGCACAACCTTAATTGCACAATATGAACCAAAAGCAAAGGATTTGAGAACAATTCTTATGATATTAAAGATGAATAACGACATAGAGAGGGTGGGGGACCTGACAGTCAACATATCTGAAAGCAGTCTATTCCTTATAGAAAGACCCCTTGTGAAACCTTTAATAGACCTTCCTCGAATGGCTAAAGAAACAATTGAGATGCTAAAAAGCAGTATAGATGCTTTCGTAAACGAGGATGCAAAACTGGCTAAGAATGTCTGTAAAAGAGACAATACAGTAGATGCATTTAGAGACCAGATTATGAGAGAACTCATTACTTATATGGCTTCCGACGCTTCCACTATTGAACGGTCTTTCCATCTGATTAGAATTTCCCAGAATTTAGAAAGAATAGCAGACCTTTCAACAAATATCTCCGAGGATGTCATATTTATGGTGGAGGGAAAAGTAATAAAACACCATCATGAATAAGAATCAGGGTAAGACGAAAATGACAACATAAAATCCCTCTTATCACCTTTTTCAAAGGGGGAATAAGTGATACAGTATGTATTTCCCTTTCTTCAAAGGAAGAAGGTGGTATCATTCTAAGTAGGAAAAATTTTCCAGTGTAAGAGCAGTTGTCATTCTGAGTAAACGATACTTCCTGACTGTGGAAGAATCTGAAAATCCTTTATAGCCATGTTCTTGCCTTGCGTTCAATCGCGAAACAAGCCTGTCCTGAGTGAAATCGAAGGGTCTCGCTACTCCAGTTTAGCTTTTAGAGGACTAGAGCAAGCCCTGCAACAAATTAAGATGTGTATGCTTCAGAAGGGCAATCTCAATAATATACACCATTAATAAATGAGAATATGCGATTGCTTCATAAGAAATTATGAAAGTGTATTCGCAATGACAATTTACAAATTAATTGACTGAAACTAACTTATTCGTTAAGCAGTTTTTGGATTGATGCATCAGGAGGGAATTGTTCCTCAAAGAGAGTTATGTTGTCGCCCTTGTAGCCGATGATTTTCTTACTCTTCTCTTCTATTTCTATTTCTAACCTGCCTATGCTACTCAGGTTTCCATACGTACGGCAAATAATAGTATGATTGATTATACTTTCATACGGTTCTCTCATGCCCCTACCCTCTCCTCCACCAATAATAATATCAATTCCAGTAAGCGAATCAGCAAGGAGACTGTCATGGACAAATCCTGTATTCGTTAATCCAACGATGACGTCGCAACCTTCATCTTTTAGTAAAGAGATAACCATCTCTTCTGCTCTTTCATATTCCTTCTCATAGAAAAACTGCTCGTCAATCCCTTTTTCTACCCAGATGGGACCATATTCAGAAATAAGACCAAAAATTCCGATTTTCGCTTCCTCACAATCAAATATTTTATACAACTCGCCAATATACTTATTTCCTGTTTTCGATATCAGATTTGCCGAAATCCAGGGAAAAGATGTCTTATCGATGATATTACCAAGCACATCTTCACCAAGGCGTGTATCATAAATTCCTATTGCACAGGCATCATACTCCATTCTGTTAAGAAATTCTACCGTCTTACCAATCTTAAGCTCTCCCAGAGCAGGATTCCCAAAACAGTTACCTGCATCGAGAAGCAGAACAGTATATCCCTTCTTCCGACCGTTAAACCTCTCTTCCTTTATATATGTTGCACATGATGCAGCATTACCAAGAGGTGGAGGAAAATCCTTGTTAATGAAATATGCAGGTTCACCCTTCAAACGCCCCATCATATCATTGGTATGAAGAATAACGATTTTCTTATTCGCTTCAACCACTCCACAGATGAGGATTAAAAGTAGAAAACTTAAAACCAATCTTTTTGTCATATATTTCCTTTCTGTCCTCTTCTCTGTTTCCTTATCTCATTCCAGATTTTTCATTTTCAATTCTTTTGTCGAGAGACTGAGGTTCTTTTTGAAATACTTCTCCATACCTCCTGCGACAGCCTCGCTATCAATAATGACCGATGCTTCATTGTTTTTCTCCATCGCATAATAGCTCCAATTGGTAGAACCGACGACGGTATAGCGATGGTCAATAATAAGCAATTTTGGGTGAGATGTAACATCAAGCGGGTCGTAGTAAACCTTAACTCCACCGGCTTTCAGCGAATCCGCCATATGTTTGTTCTTTAGGGTATTGTCTTTGTTCCAGCTCGATGCGTCCAATATGACCTTTACATCTACTCCCCGTTTCCTTGCGGCGATTAATCCATGCAACAGTTCCCAGTTTACATCCTCTGGATACTCAAGATATATGCGTGCAGTAAACATAAATACATAAATCGATAGCTCTGCGTTTTCAAACAATTCTATGACTGCAGGAAAGTAATCCCTGTTAGTTATGATTTTTACATCATTAGCCGGTAAAGCAAAAAGGGGGATGCACACAAGCACAAGCAAACCAACAAGTAAAATTTTTCTTTTCATAATTCCTCCAATACATTAAAACACCAGAGCACAAGTCACCAGACACAAGCCTAACATTAGAATATCAGTGCACAAGTCACCAGTTATAGGCTCCTGTAGAATTTCCATAGTAATTTTCCAACTTGTCCTCGTAAACTTTGCAAGCTTCTATGCTTCCTCCTCCGCAAGGGAACCCAAAACTATGTTCACAAATTGTCTTAATTCTCCACGATTCTGCCGTCCATAACCCTCAACTATGTTCGTTGGAACAGATAGAGCTGCCCTCCGCCACGTTTTCTCCTTTCCGCTACTGGTGCTCTTGTGCACTGGTGCTCCTGTGCTCTTCATAGTCCATAGCTTATACTTAGAACAACCTTCACAAGACTTTCTTCGACAGCTGTTACGCCTTCCATATCATGTTGCTCCAGGTTCAGCTCATCGTTGGTATAATTAAAGGTGCAGATTTTCAATCCGGTGTTAATCTCAAAAACATCTTTTACATATCCGAAACCAGATGTAAAGAAAACTTTCGGTATTTCTGAAGAGAGATATGAAGTCTCATATCCAAATCCAAATCTTCCCGAGAAACACGGAGTAAACTTATGCCCAACACCAAGGTGCAATTTCAGGACGTCTTCATAATTAACGGAGACTTCTGTCCAATTTTCAAAGATGGCATCAAGCATAAAAACTGCCGGCAAACTATTGGGAGGAATAATCTTGATGCCAATTCCCGTTCTCTGCGGAATGAAATCCGTATTCATATCGCCTATACTTGCTTTACTTGTATAACATCCTCCTAAATAAACCCTTTCAAAAGGTTTTGCAATTATTCCGAAGGTTGCACCATTGCCCTTTAGTGTTTTAGATCCTTCCTGACAAATGTCCTGCGTTGAAGGATCAATATAATTCTTGCTGTAATTCCATTCCCTGTCCCCGCTGTAGAGATTTAAGGCAAAACCAAGGGAAAACTTGCCTTTGACTATTTCATAAGCAGCTCCGAAATTCACAAGATACAATTCACCTTTTCCTTCGTCTTTAATTGTCTCTTTCAATACATAGAAATCATCTCTTACTTCCCTTGAGTATCTGTAATCATAATTCTGGACAGGGAGTATATCAATCCCAAAACCAATATCCATTGGCAATCCTAAAGATGCTTTAATCAAAGATGGTTTTGAGAAAACATAGCCGTTGTCTGCTACCGTCACATCTCCTACCCTGTTTTCAAATGAATCAAAAACACTCCTCTTTCTCCTCTCACCCACCTTAATTAATCCAACTCCAAGCTCAATCTTCAAACCTGTTGTTTCTGTATACAAGGCAGGATTTGTCCATTCCTCACCTAAAACTACTGCACCTCCAAGACTTAAATGTTTTGCGGTAACAGCACCTAATAACTCACCCGAAGCGACTGACTCGGGAAGCGTATAACCTGAAAGCAAACTAAAACAAATTAAGACAAATATTGGAATCAAACAAAATTTTCTCTTCATTATAACCTCACATCGATTTGAAGATTAAAACTCCAATGCTCCCTCGAATCGATAAAATCACGAACAAGGGTTTCCTCACCATCGCCGTAATAATATTCGTTCTCGGAACCATAAATATCCGTATGGGGATATTCCGCGTTCTTCCTCCTCACTTTAAACCTCAAAGAAATCTGCTCCGACAATCTGTCCTTAAAAGTCAAGTAAAACTTGTTCCCTTCACCATACAGAAAATCTATTCCTGTATCCTCAAAAATCCACTGGCTCATCGATTTTGCGTCCCACATAGCAATTCCTCCAACGATACTAAAGAAATCGCTGAAATTGTGTTCCCAGGCAGCATCAAGATAATTGCCTTCCATCAGGAGATTACCGTTATATTTCTCATTTGGCATTAACCTGACCCTGCCATACCTTGCTTCAAGACTAAGATAGTCTCCTGCTACCGTTGCAAAAATTCTGAAGGTTGTTTCTTCTGTCCTTGAAGTCGTTGCCATCACCGCTTTTGGAAGTTGCTTTTTTTGCCACTTTTGCTTTAGTCTCAGTCTTAATGCAAAAACCGGTCTATATTCGATCTCACCCTGCATTCTAACATTGTTCAGGTTATATGCGAGATTTCTCCATATATCTATATATGCTCTTGTAATAGTTAAATTCCGCAATATCTGATAACGAGTTTCTATATAATTACCATCCTCTGCCTTTGGAAAAGGCAGGTTCTGAAGGTCTGAATACAACGGGTCCAGCAATCTGTAATCCTTTTCAAGCACGGTATCATCGAACTTCGACTGTTCTGAAAAAGCCCTTGAATACGGGTTGTAAAAATCCACCGCATAATGTCTCTTTATATAAATTATATAAAACGTATTGAATTGAACCAATGATTTCAGAATGAATCCGAATCCATAATCCTTCTGTCTCACATATTCACCTTCGAAACTTACATTTCTGTAAACTGTCCGAAAACTTGTTCCCAGATACGTGCGAAAATTTCCGGCAGGCATCATAGTGTAATTTTCGTCGTCCAGTCTATCTTTATCAAATGGAATATCGATATCAGCGGTATCTGGTCTGAGAGGCTTGCTCATAAACGTCTGATAACCGTTAATAGCGAGATAGCTTCCCAGTGGAATAAAGGCAATGTCAGAAAGATCGATTTTTAGTGCACCGCCATAATCTTCCTCGTTAAAAACGTCTTTAAAAGTTGAAATGACGGGTTTCGATATGAAGTACGTATTCACCGAACCATCTCTGTTCAAAATTCCGTTCTTCCTATCCCTGGAGTAAAAAAACAGTGGACTTAGTCTGGATACTTTTACTTCACCTGCAACACCTGAAAGCTTGAATTCATCCGTATCCGTCAAGTCACCAAAAAGACCGTCAACTCTTTTCGTAAGTCTTGCTCTTTCCTCATCGGTGTTGTCAAGCAAAAGACCCTGTCCCAAAGTGAGTCTATAATTGCCTACGATAAGTTTTGAAAGAGGACCCAGATTCATTACCATTGCATAACCTTTGTCAAGTCGCTGCTCCTTACCGGGTGGAGATATGAATATTGCTCCGGTTTTTGCCTTTTTTCCCCATCTTAATCGCATTCTGTTAGAAACACTCCCTGGCTTTTTTGCGGAAACTATCGCACTCTTCTCTTCTATCAATTTACTCCTGAGTCCGGTAATTTCTTCAGGACACCATCCTGCATCTATGAGATTGCTGTAAAGATTATCAGTTGTATCCTGGACAAGTTCCCTGATCTGTGCATCGAGCACATTAACTCTATCCAGAAGAGAATTTTCGTTCATATTCCATATGTCTTCATAACTGTACTTCATTCTGTAATTAGCGGAAAAAGGAACTCCAATAGCTTCAGGTTCAGTTGTAACGACGTAATTCCTCATATTCCGAAATCCATAAGAAGAAAGATACTTTGCTGTCTTTAATTCACTTACATATCTGAGGTTTCCAAGAAACCTTCTATGTTTAACAGCACTTACGGCATCTACGGAAGTAACCCTGTCCAGCAGTAGTATGTCATCAACACCTGCCTTATTTATGTTTAGTGGTGAGACAAGCATATCCTCCCATTCGTCAATGGCACCTTCTCTGGGGCTCTCCTCGGATGCCAACCGTTCTTGTAAATAAAGTATATACTTGGATACCTGTCTCTTCTCTAAAGGGAGTTTGATAATAATCAAAGGTTTCACTTTCTCAAAAGACTCCATATCCATTCTGGGTACACCCAGCACATCATATATACTCTTAAGATAACCTTTCTTAATCCTATAACTGTAAAGAGAATCTGCCAGTGTCTTGCTTATTGGCAAACTTCTTACCTCATCTCTCGATGCAGTGTTTATGTCGATTCTTGCACTTTCCTGTGCCATTAAAACTGCACATGCAAGAAGAATGGACAGAAGAGAAAAATAAACCCTTCTGGACCAGTAATTGCACACCCCTAAATCCCCTCTTATTAGAGGGGACTTTATTGTTTTTCTCAAAACTTCCATCCTGCCTCCATCTCGTGAGTAAACGGTAGCTCCGGATGCGTCCTGAAGGCATAGTTAACCCTTAAATGTTTGAAACCTGAACCAAAGCCGATCGAAAAATCTACAGGTTCTGTCTCGACTCCACTCCTCAACACAAGGAGGTTCTTGATAATTTCAACCTCAGCACCCATTTTAGTATTTATATCGTATCCTAATTGCTTTTCAAAATCCAGTAGTGTAATAACGTTATTAAAGGGAGAATAAGACAGACCTACCGAAATTTGTTCTGGTAGTGGATGCTTGAATTCGTCTCCGATCGACGGACCGTTAACATTGCGATAGAAGAATCCTATTTTCCAATGCCTGTAAACCTCCATTATCATACCAATGTCAACACCGAAGGCTAAATAATCTCCAAATCTTATGTTCTGAAGTTGATAACCGGTTAAGTTGTAACCAAAAGAAACTTCTTCGATAATTCTAAAACCGTGTGAAACAATCATAGCCCTTTCAGCTTCCAGAGTTGTATTGCTCTTAATTACATAGCCCATCGCGTCAGTATAATCCCCTTTCACAGAAGATTCTCTTAGACAAAAAGCAAAATTTCCCCACTTCGAAGGAATTGAAGAGCTAAATGTGAAGTTGCTAATAATACCAAATAGCCTTTTGTATGTCGAGAAAATCTCAGGGCTGTCAACATACGATAAACCCGAAGGATTCCAGAACGGTGCATTATGGTCATCTGCCAGTGCAGTAAATGCACCTGCCATTGCGTTTGGTCTTGTTCCTGTCTGGAAATCTTCAAAAGCACCGAAAAGCCGCACCGCCAATACAAGAAAACATAATATCAAGAATAATTTTTTCATTTTTCCTCCATCGAGATTTCTAATTTTCATTTTCTTAATTTCGCTACAACTTTCACCACAGAGACACAGAGTACACAGAGAAACATTTGTTTTAAGGTTCAAACTAATTAAACTAATTCAACATCTTGTTTTTCACCTTTCCTGGCCTTTGGTCTTCTCTCTTGTGCACTTGTGACTTGTGCTCTAGTGCGCTTTCCTGCCGTTTAGATTTAACTTTTCACTTTTAACTTGTCCTTCTTCCCGATACTCCGATACTCCGTTTCTCCGACACACCGACACTCCTCGCAGGCTAAAGCCTGCGCCTACCCTCACTCATCACTCATCTCTCTTCTGGTCTCTGGTCTTCGGTCTGTGGTCTTATGTCTTATGTCTTTCTTTCTGTGCTCCTGTATCATGGTGTTCCGACAATAACTGGTTTATTAATACTTTGAATCTTTCCACCTGCCTTCTTCAGTTCCAGGTGCGCAATATAAATTCCCGGGGAAATTTGTTTGGAGTTAGTGTCCTTCCCATACCAGTAGTGCGAAGAAGAACCCCCCGGTAAATCACTGAAAATCTTTTTAACCAACCGTCCTTTGATATCGTAAATTTTTAGACCGAGCTTATCTGTATTTGGCTCTGGTGAACAAACTTCAATAGTTGCAATCTCTCCAATGTCAGGTGAAAATGGATTGGGATAAATTTTCATACTGAAAGCACCTGCATTACCACCCTCACCAAGAATCTCCACATCTGCTGGAAATCTCGGCTGAAGCTGGTAACCTGAAGTATATGGTGCTTCAGAATCATACTGACCACCAATACCTGTAATATTGACTTTCTTCCCCACTTTGAGTTCACTTAAATCAATTCCTGTTTTATCATTTACCCTTATATCAATGATAGTGCGCCCATTATAAATCTGAAAATTCTTTCCGCTGCCAGCAATAGATGTTTTTGTCGTAACAATCCCATTTTCTATGCGAACAAGTTTTCCCTCCAGTTCCTCGTCTATCCCCTGGTTCAAAACAAGCACCAAAGGAGTGACCGTTGAAGTTTCGGAAAGAAGTGTTATATTCTCAGGGTAAGTGCTAACTTCAGTCAAACCATTGTATTCTGTTACAGTCCCAGATATTACTACCATTTCACCAAGATGGAATTCCCTGCCCTCACCAGAATAAACATTAATACCTCCTGTTACATCCTGGATATAAAAACTATTCGTTCCCTCTGAACTAAAGGCAACACTTGGTCCGCTAACCATCCCTGAAACATAAACCGAATCGCCTTCCATTGCCGAACTGTATCCATCATCGCCTACTTTTTGGACATCATCGATATTGAAGACGGACCAGACAGATGGTGACTTATATATCTCCTTAAGAAAACCCACATTTCTTGAGGTTTCTACAGGAAAAGTCCACTTTCCTATTTTTCCCAAAGGTGATATGTTATGTACCGTTAAAACACCCTTTGAATCGGCAAAAACCGAACCATCCTTTATAATAATCTCGAAAGGTTTCGTAACACCGTCACCTGTAACCTTTTCTATGGATGCCTGCACAAATCCATCGCCCCACAGCGATATATCGGCGGAATCACCCGACCAGTAACATTCAAGCGGAATTGATATTCCTATCCTATTTATTGTATCTAACCCAGATGAAAAGATGAACTCAATGAAAGAAGTATCCTCTGTACTAACGAAGGAAGGATTGACATCCACATTTCCGGAACCGTCACCCCTTGTTATGATATCCCGAAAACTCCTGGGCATTAACTGATAACCACCAATATACGGCGCGCTATACTTATACTGTCCTACAATGCCCACGATATCAAAAACCGAATCCGGTGTTTGTGCGCCTGGAAGTTCAGTTTCTTTCTTTATCCGGACTTCACAGTTGCCCGTGTTATCAGAAATGATAATGTTATCATCCGATGGAAAAGAAGCTGATGTCGTTGTTACACCCTTTACTATCACAAGCTCTCCTTCATGCTTTTCCATACCTGCTAATCCATCACCTGTAATTTGTTGACAGGTCAGCGTTTCAGGTGAAGGCTCATTCCCCCTTCCATAAAACTGCAGGAATGTCGAAGGCGAAAGCTCTGTCAATCCATAATAATGATAAACAGTTCCGGAAACTTTAACTGTATCAGCAATCGCAAAATACTGAGATATGCCGTAAACGGTAACACCACCTGTTGCATCCTGTATATTCGACTGTCCTCCGAATTCATCTCCCACGGTAACTACACCTTTAATTTTTACATATTCGCCCAGAAGGTGAGGAACACCCTCAGTATCATTTCTATCCACAGCAATAATAGGGATGGTTCCATCGCTTCTTCGGACGAGCACCTCGGGATTCTCTGATACGTAAAGGAGATTCCCTCCTGGACCGGCGGTTCTCACGTTATAAGTGTAAAAATCGAGAGAATCAGGTGCTGTTAAGTTCTTTAGTGTTACGGTCCCATTTCTTGACACATCCACATCGGCGCTATCTATCTCAATATAGTATACATTTAGTGAATCATCTTTAACAATGGAAAATATCGCATCTGAAAACCCGTCACCCGAAAGCAAAACATCCTGGGAATTTCCAGTCCACTTCCAGAAGTGAGCCGTTTTCAATTCTATGCTCTTGAGGACACCAAAACCATTCTGTAACTGAAATCCCAATTCACAAATCGAATCCGATATAACTTCATCGGGTGTTACAGAAATTATACCCTGACCATCCGATGTAAGAATAGATACTTGCGGCTGTTCTGGAATTTGCTTTAAAGTCCCTCCCCTTCCGGCAGTCATAACAAAAAATGTATAGGTAGCAATGGAATCCGAGCTGACAAGATTATCGACATCGATAATTGAAGAATCTATCTCCGTCGTCTCAACCGAATCAACCGTTACGATAAAAGGATCAGCAGAAGTTCCCGAACCAGAAATAGAGGCAACTGCACCGATATTTCCAGAACCTGAAAGAACAATATCCGATAAATTGCCTGTCCATTGCCATTCGTAGGGAATAGCAATACTCAATTTTCTCAACGTATCGACTGATGCAACGATCACAAATTCTTCCGTTAGCGTAAATCCATTGGGCACTGTATCGGGATTGATATAAGCCTTTCCGGTTCCGTCAAGAGTAACTATGATATCGCCATCGCTCCTCGGCTCTATCTTGAAATCATCGTAAGAGTAGTTGACTATACCCATAACGTGCAGTATAGTATCGTAAAGCGTCGGCACATAGGAATAACCCGCTGTGTCATTAATCCTACAATCACCGCTGCTATCGTTAATCAGCCATTCACCGTAGCCAGCGTTGACATCAGTGACTACAACGTCGGAACAGCGCACCAGAACACCCTCGTATGCTTCTGCGGTGTCAACAACACCGGTTTGAACCACAGCAGGACCTGGCAGAGCATTTCCTTTCGAAATTACGGTTACTTCATCAAGATAACCTATCTCGGTCTTCCCGTAATATTCACTTACCGTCCCTGTCAACTCCACAAAATCTCCCTCTTCTATTCCATGCGTGGTATCCGTATCGTAAATCATAATGCCGTTCCATGCTCCTTCACCATCCTGTATATAGTACTCTACTGCTGAAAAAACACCCTGCGAAACAGTCGCGATTCCCTGAACGGTAACAACGCTATCAACATATGGGGAATTACCGTTCGGGTCAGCGGTATATTGGATGTCGTAAATGGTAAGTGAGAAAAGTGGGTTTGTTACTAACAGAAAAAAGAAAAGACAAAAGAGAATTTGTCGACTCATAATGCCTCCTTGCATAGAGGTTTATATTTTGCTATGAGTATTTATATCACAACCTTCATACAAGGTCAAGAAAAAAAACAAAAATTCAATATAGGTGATGAAAGAGTTACAAAGAAAGCCCGATTCGCACATTCTGAATCGAGCTTTCTTGTCGCATTTATTCGGGTGCTACTTCCCTTCTTTTTTCCCTTCTTCAGTCGCTGCTTTCACGGGAACGCAGATTTCCGTCTTCAATTCTTCAGCTTTTACCTTGTCGGGGGCATTGAGATATTTCTCAAATGAAACCCCACAAGGTTCGTATTTATTCTCAACTATCCAGCTGTAAAGCTTTTTGTAAGTGGGTGCACATTTTTCATAAGGACCAACATACACTGTAGATGCTACCTTCTGAGCAGGAATCTCTTTGACCTTTAAGTCATCATCTCCTTTGAATTCCCCTACAAACTGACACATCACCTCGTATCGCGTATCTTCAGGCTTAACCTGCTCAGGATCATCGTAGTATAATCCCATTGGATAATTCCGCATTTTCAAGTTTCTCTTTCCCATCATTGAAAACAACTCGCCCATCGATTTTCCTGTTTCTGTGTATGGTCCTTTCTTCTCAAGGTAAACGACAATTACTGCTGCATTATCTTTAATATTGATTGCGGGTGTAATCGGTTCCACTTTCTCCACCGGTTTCTGCTCGCAGCTAATAAACACAAAAACAAGGAGAATTACTGAAATCAGCAGAACTGATTTATGCAAAAAATTAGACATAATACCTCCTTTTGGTTAAAAGAGTAAAGAAATGTTTAACCACAGAGAAATCCGAGTTCTTTTATAAAATCCCATAAAATCACTCTGTGAATTCTGTGATTTGAGCTTACATAATGATGATTGTTACTGAGCATACAGAGTGTCTATATCGATTCCAGAAACATTGTTCCCTGAAATCACAATGGAATCAGGAATGGTAAGATGCGTCAGAGAATCTGTATGACCATACCAGCCTATAGGATCAGTTCCAAGGTCATAGGAACTATTACCGTTTTCATCCTTTACGGCAGCAACATAGTATGTCCCGTCATTAACCTGTATGATTGTGTATGTTCCATTCCCCAACGTCACAGAACCATTGCTCAATGGACTGCCTCCTACAATCTCGCTAATATTGTTAACAAGTAAAACAAATGCTCCATCAATGGCTTCGCCGTCATTTGTCACGGTTCCCGAAATCGTAATACCGAGTATCTCATCCTTTGCTTTCTCACAGGAACTGACAAGAATTATGACCAGGAAAAGCACAAGAATTACGGTAAGAATACTTCTGTTCATATCACCTCCTTTATTTAGATATTTTATCTTTCTACTTCCTTTACCACATCTATTATTGTCCCATCTCTATATTCAATGAGCGCAATGATTCTATCCTTTAATCTTGGTGACTCCGGTATCCCCGTGATCTTTTCAACTTTTTCCTTAAGTTCTTGAATAGAAACTATAGGGAGCTCTGAGTCTTTCATCCTGACAATTAAGTCTTCCCTTCGAGGATTTATCGAGATTCCCCTTTCAGTAACGATAGCATCCACTGTCTCTCCAGGCGCAGTCACAGTCGTTACTTTTTCTTTTATCACAGGAATTCTCTTCCTGTAGGATGGAATAGTTATTAAGCTCAACTTGCTGCCGGCAGCAACATCAGGATGACCTCCTATGCCATGAAGCAATAGACCATCGGAATGCGTATTTACATTAACATTGAAATCTACATCAACCTCTGTAGCACCAAGAAAACCCACATCGAGTCGGTTAACAAGACACCCTTTCGAATGGTAATTTGCATACATCGTCATCGGTGTTTCTACATGTTTTATGTCATTTCTAAAAGACTCGATTACTCCTCTGTCAAAAACCTGTCCATCATAGAGAGCTTGAAAAAGCCCCTTCTTAAACAAAAGAACGGCATAGGTACTCAATCCTCCGTTAATAAAACTCCCTTTAATATTTTCCTTTTCCATCCTTTCACCAAGAATCTTTGTAACTGCAAGTGAAATCCCGCCCGCACCAGTTTGGAATGAAAATCCATTTTTGAGATACCCGCTTTCCTGTATGAATTGAGCAGCATACTTAGCGATGAGCAATCTTGTCGGACTTCTTGTAATTCTTGTTGTTCCTGAAACAATTTTCTCAGGATCACCAATGGAATCTACAACAACGACATAATCTACATTAGTTGCCGGTACTGAATAAGGCGCACAGGGGTAAGAAACCAGATTATCCGTAATGATAACAACTTTATCGGCAAACATCGCATCTGCATAACCGTAAGCCATCGGTCCAAAAGCTGAAGCACCATCAACCCCATTTGCATTCCCATAGTCGTCCGCACTCGATGCAGCAAGAAATGCAACATCTATATGAAGGTCACCATCCTCAATGGCTCTTGCTCTCCCACCATGAGTTCTTAAGACCGCAACCTTTGGAAGTCCTCCGTAGGAAACGAATTCACCAATGGGGCCATTCATACTCCCTTCGATCTTTGTAATTACACCACTCTTAATATGTTCAATCAATGGTTTATGGCATGGAAAAAGGGCAGATGGAGCAAGAGTCAAATCTCTTAAACCCATTTTTGCAATCTCATCAACCACCATATTAACGACATAGTCCCCATCCCTGAGGTGATGATGAAAAGAGATGGTCATTCCATCTTGTAATCCTGATTTCTCTATTGCTTCTCTTAATGAGCGGAGTTTGTTCACTCCCGGTCTGGAAACAGTAATTGGCGGAGAAACCCTTTTTCTTCCCACTCCATTATCCACAAACACACCTGCAAAGGGTTTGAGTTTTTTACCCTCGATTTCCGTCGGTATCATCCGACCAACTGCATTCTTCACAAATTCCATAATCAGTTCAGTCCGCTCTTTTCTCGTAAATAATCAGTAAACCTTGTTTCATTCTCCTGAAAAGATGTCATTGCGAGTGTTTTTTCATAATTCCTCCGAAGCAATCTCGATTTTTCGCACTATGAGATTGCCGCACCCGCCTTCGTCGGGCTCGCAATGACAGGCTATACTAAATGTTTGCATCTCCTATTCGATTTCCATTCTATACTTTTCTGCAAGTTTCAACACTCTCCTTGCTCGCTTCGCAACCGGTGCGTCTATCATCTTTCTTCCAAGTGAAACAACACCACTTCCCTTCTCTTCTGCATCTTCAAGTGCTTCAAGAACCTTCTTAGCATATTCTATTTCTTCCTCGGTTGGTTCAAATACCTTATGAATATGCTCTATCTGCAACGGATGTATAACTCCCCTTCCCTCAAACCCGATTGATTTACCAAATTCGGTATCCTTAATAAGTCCCTCGATATCCTCAAAATCAGAAAAAATGGTATCGGATGCCTGTATACCCGCTGCTTTTGCAGCTAACACGACCTGCTGTTTTGCAAAAAGCAATTCCTTTCCCTCTTTTGATTTCTTAATTCCAATGTCAGCCGTAAAATCCTCCGCTCCAAATGCTAACACTGCGTTTCTCCTGCTTGCCTTTGCTATTTTCGGGGCATTTAACACTCCCTCTGCGCTCTCAATCAATGGAAAGATTTTTATTTGTCCAACCGCACTATTATTTTGTTTTTCTAAGGTTTCAAGTATATTATCGAGTTTCAAAACATCAGCAGCACAGTTAGTCTTTGGAAGCATAATACCATTGGGCAGGGCAGGAAGAATTACTCCTAAATCCTCCTCTCCCCCATTTGAAAACGGATTTATTCTTACTATTACTTCCGCTTCTCCAAAATCAAGAACCCCGAGAGCATTCCCTATAAGAAATCTCGCATCAATCTTCTCATTTTGACTCACAGCGTCTTCTAAGTCCAGAATAATCACATCTGCTGCAAACAAACCACATCCTTCCATAAGGTAAGGATTGTTTCCTGGAATATATAGACGCGTCCTTCTTAAATTATTCTGTTTATTACCGTGTTGCTTCTTTTTGAATCGAAATTCTTTTGCATTTGATGAGTCAATCTTATATAATGCCGACTCTATTCTCGACTTTATTACAAAATCAAGTGCGCCATCATCTGTGGCATCAATCTTGCAAGCGGAAAGACCCAGCGAAGAAAGATATCTCTTTATGTAATTCCTTATGTGGTTTCCAAAAAACCTTTGTACGGAACTTTCCAGATTTACTTCAACCTCTTTCACACTCGAGGAATTTAGACTTATCTCTATATCAGCTTTTGCTTTTCTTCCGGCTACTACACTCTTTGAAGTTTTCACAGTATATATCTATTATCATCGATTAAGAAATAAGTCAAGAAAAAAGTAAATCAGCCACTTCAAAATGCTTCACCGATGGCAAAGTGGAAGCATCCTGAGCCCTCAAGGTTTCTTGCGTAATCGAGTCTGAGAGGACCCAGTGGTGTATACAACCTTATCCCCGAGCCGACACCAGATTTAGGCGAAAACTTACTAATATCAAGAGCTAACTCAAGTGCTCCGATATCTAGAAATATAACTCCTGTAAATTTCCAGATGATGGGTAGCCTTATTTCTGAAGAGAAAAGGATATATTCCTCTCCCCCCAGAGGATTATTATGACGGTCCTTTGGACCAATAACCCGTTCACCGTATCCTCTCACTGTTGTGGCGCCGCCAAGGAAAAAACGACTGTGAATGGGAACCCTCTCTGTCGGTGAAAAAGGCTTTGCAAGACCAGCATCAAACCTTAAAACAACAGTAGAATAACCCGCGGGGTAAAATACTCTATATCGAAACTCGTTCCGGATAAAATTACTGGTTGCTTTCGGGAGAATACCCGAGAATGCTGTATAATTGGATATAAAAGCACCTTTTACGGGTCTTATCGGGTCGTCACGTGTGTCCCTGCTAAAAGCCAAAGATAGGGTTCTAAGCCACTCAATACCTTCAACAATAAAGGTATCCGCCTCTACATCGAAGATCCGAATCCGCTCTAAATCATATCGCAAGGATATAGGTCGGGGTATTACAATAACATAACCACCATAACGTCTTGTTTTGTAACCAATCTCCTTTCGTTGTTCCATTCTCAAGCCGATGCCATTTTCAAACCACCTTCCGAATGTAATGGGATCTCTGTAATTGATCTCGGCGCTCTGCTCACGGAAGCTCAGCTTACCTATAATCGTTGTTCTTCTGAGAGAGTGCAGGAAATTATTATTTCTAAGAGTAACAGTAGTCTTTGGTCCATCAAGTGCAGAATAGCCAATCCTGAGACCCAGATTTATCGGCTCTTTGGATTCCAATCCAAAAATTAATTTCCTTTTAATATTGGTATTTTCCTCACGAATCCTGATCTTTGAGAATAGGTCAAGCTCATACAATCTCTTTCGTGCCTCTGCGATTTTCTTATTGGTCAATAACGTTCCACTTTGTAAACCAATTATCCTTTTTAGTCGACTTTCGTCGACAGGTGGATTTCCCTCCACCGTAACATCTGATATGTAAACCTTCTCACCCTCTGACACATTAAAAACAATAGATGCTCCATCCAGAATATTAACATCGGCGGTAATCCTTGCATCATGGTAACCGCGCTGGTCATACTGATTAATCAGCCTCAAATACTCATCTCCCAGAATGAATGGATTGAAAGGTAAACCGACCCTTGTCTTGATTTGCAATTTAAGTTGCTGGGTATCGAAAATGCTATTACCCGTAAATGAAACCTTTTTCACGAAAGTCCGCTTACCTTCTTCAATCCTTATCCTTATATCGACCAACGCGCTTGAATCTGTATCATATGCCCAAGTTATCGATGGTTCGAGAAAACCATGAGTCATATAGACAGACTTAAGGGCGTCAATGTCACCATTAAGAATCTCCGGATGAAATCTCGATTTGGTAAAAAAACGAGGAACTCTCAAAAGCATCGCCTCTCTGAGTTCCCTCTCTTTTACTAATGAGTCGCCCGTGATGGATACAGAACGAACTGTCAGTGATAACGTCAGAAAAACTGCAATTTTTATAACGACTACCATAATTTGATATGGAAATCAAGACCTGCATCTGCATCTCGATTTTCAAGGTCATACATTGAATAGATTGAAAGGTTCCTGTTTATCTCGTAATCAAAACCTACTTGAGGTTGTCTCCAGTTGTCAAAAGCACTTGTATAAGTGACCTTTAACCTCTTTATGAAACGCTTCTCAACACCCAGTCTTAGAAGAGCAGGGTCTGTAATAGGACCTGTAAGTTTGACACGTTCCAATCCCAATGTTCGTGCAATCCTGTCTTCTACCCTCCCTTTCATCCTTTCAACCAGATAACCAACCGCCTTCTCACCAACATCCTGTGATGAAGGAATCAGCATAACACCCCTTGTCTGTCCAGAAAACACGAGGCCGATAATTTCCTGAGTCGGCATCTCGGGTTGTGAACTAAGGTCTATTCTTATCTTTTCAGGCGGACCAGTTATTAAAAGCAATATAAGATAATCGGTCCCCAGATAAGATATTTCTCTTGAGGCATTAATATCTAAATTTGGACTAATACTTCTGGGGTCATCAAAGTCGATACTACCCTCTCCAATTCTGAAATCTCGTCCCAGGTACCCGACACGACCACCTTCAGCTATTCTAATCCTTCCCGTTACTCCCTGTCTGGCAGCAGATCCTGAAATATGGATGTCACCATCAACGTCAATATCAGCAACACTGTTATGAACTTCAAAATCAGTATTTATCCCAATGTTAAGAGCTACTTTGTTTAAGAATTCTGGCAACCTTTTAGGTGGACGATTTAGTCGGCTGAGTAGCCGTTGTATCAGTTGTGCCTCAATTGGCTCTATATATGAACCGGTTACAAGGATTTCGCCCTCAAGCTTAGAAGAACCCATTTTCCCGGTAAGATGTAAATCGCCATCTATTCCGACCTTGGAACGTTTCATTACAGGAACCTTTATCTTTTTAAGTGCTATATCTAATGATGCATCCCTATCAATGCCAATATTTCCGCTTACCACCACCTCACCTTTATGATATAGAATCTCCATCTCTTGAAACTTTATATATCCTTTGCTGAAGTCAAGATTTCCATTTACAGGTCCGATTGTATCCACTCCTGTAATAACAAGAAGCGAAAGGAGCCGTGCGTTCCCGAAAACTTCTGGTTTAGTTAAGTTTCCTCTAACATCAAATGCTAACGAAAGAAAACCAGAAAGTTCAATTCCTGATATCATAGGACTTAAGATAGAAAGATCGAGAGAATCCGAGTTAAAATTGAATTCAATGGGTGTGTCTCGCGTTAGCGGTAATTGACCTTCAAAAGCTATAACTCTTTCGCCAAGTTTAAGGTGAGATGGCTGAATAGATATCGATTCGTTATCGAAGTTTAAAGTAATCAGCCCATCATTGGTGATAATACTATTTTTTACGAGAACCGAAAGCGTTTCTACCACAATACTGTTTTTATGAAGGCTAAGACCAAGATTAACAGGACCTACTGTATCTTCATCAACAGCAAGCGATAACCTTTCAACAGAAATACCTCCTGAGCATTGTGGTCTTAACATCCTACCTGACAATTCTATATCTACATTAAGTTGTCCTGAAATGACACTATGTGGAACAACAAGATTCAGAACCTTAAGGTCCAATCCTCTTGTCAAGATATTGAAATCCATCTCTCCTGCATTGGTTATTGGAATTGAACCCGAGAAATATACTATGTCTCCACCAAATCGCATTTGTGAAGGTCTGACTGTAACGTTTTTTTTAGTGATTTCTACGACGATAGAATCCTTGTTCGCTAATACATAATCCTTAAAGTGAACAGTAAGCGGCGCTATCTTTATCAAATGCTGATCAAGGTTCAGGCAACAATTAACCGGTCCAAGCGTATCACTTTCTGTAATCAAAGATAACTCTCCAATTTTAACATTACCGAAAAATTGTGGCTCTGAAACAACTCCCGACACTCTTATATCAGCATCGATCTGACCGAAGATTTCCCTCTTAGGCAAAACAGGGCTCAGAACTTTAAGGTCAAACCCTTCTGTTATAATATTAAAATCAACTCCATCTGCAGCAAAAACGGGGAGCGTTCCATAAATTTCTACCTCTTGACCGCCTACATTTAATCTTGCAGGATTAATTGTAACCCTCTTATCAGCAAACCTCAGAGTGAGCGTTTCTGCAAGTGAAGCCTGCAAACCACGAATTTCATATAAAAAATCCTTGATTGTCACTAAACCAACCGAACTCTCGGGTGCTGAAAGTCTCCCCTTGGCGTTTCCTGCAAGAGTTAGGAATCCAGAACCTTCCTTCAGGAAACTACCTATATAAAATTTTTCCATCAAGAAAGAAATAACAAACGGGTATGGTTTTTGAAGAGAAATAAATCCTTTACCTTTGATTAAACCTGATAGAGTTAGGCTGACCGAATCGTTTTTCATTGCAACACTGAACAGAAGATTGCCGAGTTCATTGTTGGAATACCTGATATCCTTGATTGCGATCTCTCCATCTCCTCTTCGCTTTCCTTCGGTTACATTAAAATTGAATCTGCCTGATATTCTCTTTATAGACATACCAGCAAGGGATAATGGAGTGACTAAAAGATTACCCGAGATTATACCATTTTTATATATTAGCCTTCCACTGATTGGCTGGTTACGATACTTTCCATCAATTGATATATCTATTTCCTTTTCTGTTTTTCCAATAACAGAAATTTCCCCTTGTCCACTTTTTAAGCTTACATTAATTAGATTATCTTTATATAAACCTTCTATGTTAAATTTCTCATTCGCAACATTGCCTGAAAGAAAAATTTTTCCGTCTTGTGAGTTAAGACTATACATAGCTTTGCCTGACAGCTGAAACCTTTTGCCAGAGATTGAAAGAGCATTAAGATAAACCGTTTTATCTTCGTAAAGATACGATAGTGTGATTTTTCCAAATCTCATTGAAGCTAACTCAAAGTTGCCATTAGCCAAAGGATTTTCCATAGAACCACTGACTTCGCCAGTGGAAGCGACCGTTCCTTCTGTCATTTCCAGATCAGTAAGGTCTATATTCAGTTTGTTGACCAACCGCAGAGCACCACCAAATTCATAACTTCCTGAAGTCAAGAAGTTCGAGTTAGCAAGATTCAGGGTTAAATGAGTCACCTCCAGGTGTTCGTCCGTTAAAGAGCATTGCGTAGAAAAACCAATTTTCCTCCCTTTATATACAATTTTTCCAGAATCCATAACAAAAATGCCGATATTGAACATAACAAGTTTTCCTTTGCCTCTCTTTAATTTAACCTTCAAAGCTTCGTCAACATCGATAACCGGTTGTTCAATGTACAACTGTGATATGCTAATGCGCTTTCTAACTAATGAAAGTGCGTTATAGTTAAGTTCAACACTCCTCGCTTCCACAACGCTCCCAATCCTTATATTATTTAATTTGAGATGGTGAAAAAGATTACCTTGAATATTGTCTACGGTTAAATCCACTCCTAATTGAGTTTTAACCATCTTCTTCGCATATCCCAGAGCAAATCTTCGAATCGGATGGAGTCCTGCTAATAGATAAATTCCTGCTAAAAAGACTACAAAAATTGCAAAAATTATGGCAGTTTTTTTCATCAAAGAATAACTTGGTTTTTTAGTGATTCCCGATTTGGATAAACCTTGAACTAACCATTTTCCTTTTCCTTGAAAAATGTTTTCAAAACCTTGAGTGAACCGTAAACAACAATTTTATCACCTTCTTTTAGGACTTCATCTGCTCTTGGCACAGAAATCCAATCTTCTCCCCTCTCTATACCTAATACCAGCAATCTTCTATCAGGTAATCTAAGGTCCGAAATAGTTTTGCCTTCCAAATGGAAGTTTTCTTTAATAATTACCCGCACAAGACCGTACCCTTCTGTTAGATGTAAAAGCTCTTCTGATAAGCCTTCTTCAAAAATAGGAGATTTTCCAATTCGTTCTCCAACGAACCTTTCCCATTTCCCAATAAATGCCCTGTTAGTAGCGATTCTATAAATCAGATATATACCGACAATAAGAATCAGAATATTTACAGGTATATGGTAACCACTGCTCGTTATAAAGGAAGAAGTAGCAGTTACAATAATAGTAATAATCCCTGCACTACCCAAAATCATAAGCCAGGTTATAATCATTCTTCTCGCTGGATGATATACAACAGACTCTGATTCCTTCGTTGTGAATCCAGTCCCTGTGATCGCTGATAAAGCCTGAAATGTTGCCTTTTTCTCATCCATTCCGGTCATCATCAAAAGCATAGCAGCAGCTCTGACTATAAGGTGCAAGACGAAAATGACAACCAATGTTGGTAGGATAAAATATAATCCGGTCATTTCAATTCCTGTTTTTTATAACCACTTTTTCCTTTTGAAATATGCAAACATTGTAATAACAACGGCAGCCATTACGAGCCAAACTCCCGGGTATGCCCAGCGATAATTGAGCTCCGGCATAAAACGAAAATTCATTCCATAAATGCCTGCCAGGAAAGTTAGGGGGATAAAAATGGTCGCAATAATGGTTAACACCTTCATAACCTCGTTCATCCTATTACTGATACTTGACAGGTAAGTATCAAGCATACCCGACACCATATCTCTGAATGACTCTATTGTATCAATAACCTGAATTGTGTGGTCATAAACATCCCTGAGGTATATAGTTGTTGTATCCTTGATAAGCGGATTTTCTGTTCTCTGAAGACCACTGATTAACTCTCTTAAAGGCCAGACCGACTTACGCAAAAATATCATCTCTCTTTTTAGGTTATGAATTGCCTGCAGGGTTTCTCTCTTTGGGTTCGTCACCAACTCCTCTTCCATAAATTCTATTCTCTCTCCAATTTTCTCAAGTATGAAAAAATAGTAATCAACAATAGAATCAACTAAAATGTAAGCAAGATAATCCACACCCATCTTTCTAATACGACCTTTCCCATTTCTAATTCTCTCCCTTATCGGATCAAAAATATCACCCTTTTTCTCCTGGAAAGAGATTACGAAATTTGGGCCAAGAATTAAACTTACCTGCTCGGATATCATCTCTTTCCGTTCTTCATCGTAATATATCATTTTCATAACAATAAATATATAATCTTCAAAATCTTCCATTTTAGGGCGTTGTCCCGTATTTAAGATATCCTCCAGTATAAGAGGATGCAGAGCAAAATGTTTCCCTATCTTTTCAATAACTTCTACATTATGAATCCCATCTATGTTTATCCACGTTAATGTTGGTTTATCCCTAAAAGGAAAACATTCCTCAACCTTCTCTACTTCCTTTTCCTCAAATTGAGATTCATTATAATCCATAATTGAAATCCTTACTTTGCCGGTTTTCTTCTCTCCTAAATGTATAAGAGTACCGGGTGAAAGACCGGCTTTTTTGGAAGCTCTTTTCGTAAATTTATCCATTTTCATTCACCTCTTTTCTTTTACTTCGCTGTTGTGAAAAATATTTAAACAAATTTTATTAAACCTCCTATTTAAATAATTGTAATATGTTTTTAATACCCCCAATTCTCTTTTTTCAAAAGGGAAATAGATTCTCCCTTCGCCTTATGATTCTCTTGTGCCAATCTCACCATGCAAGGTTAGTTGGGGAAATGGAATAGTAATACCTGCCGCATCGAATGCTTTCTTTATCCTCTTTCTGAGTTCTCTCTTTATTCCCCATTGTTTTTGCGGGGTCGTTTTCACTATTAATCTAATAGTAATACCCGAGTCAGCCAACTTTTCAACTCCAAGCACCTGAGGTTTTTCAACAATGAAATCTTTGTATTTTTCCTCTTTCTGAAGCCCGCCTGCAACATTTTCCATTATGGTTATAACCCTGTCAAGGTCTTCCTTGTAAGCAACATCTACGTCAACGAGAGCCCTTGACCATCCATGTGTCATATTTACAACCGCCTTAATTTCCCCATTTGGTATGATGTGAACATTGCCATCAAGGCTTCTCAACCTTGTGGTTCTCAAGGTTATTCTTTCAACAACACCTGTATGCTCTCCGATTTCCACAACATCACCAATCCTTAGCTGGTCCTCGGCAAGTATAAAAAATCCTTGGAGGAAATCTCTTATCACTGATTGTGCGCCAAAACCTATTGCAACACCTGCAACTCCTGCTCCGGTCAAAAGTGGCGTTAGATTAAAACTAAATTCTCTGAGAATCATAAAAAGAACTATAATGCCAAAGAATATCCAGGAAGTTGTGTTGATAATGCTGGCAATTGTTTCAGCCCTTTTTTCTCTTTCATTCCTTGTGCTTCTATTTTCATCTTCAACAAGTCTCACGAATTTCTTCGTAAGAAATTTCACAAGAAATACAATGGAAATATAACCAATGATTATGAATAAGATTCTGATTCCATGTGAGAGAAGCCATTGTTTCAATCCCCCCGTTTTTGCTAATTCCGTAGCTTTAGTAACCTGAGATAAAACAGAGAAATATATACGATAAACAAAATTCATTCTTACCTCCCGTTAAATTACCTACATCTTTCATTGAATAACAACTTTATCTTAATTTGTCAAGACCTTTGTGAGCCTGAGTAACTTGAAATAAAATGTCTTCTCCATTCGGAAAACTCACCCTTCCGAATAGACTGTCTTATTTCTCTCATAAGCTTCATAAAGAAAGAAATATTATGAACCGTTGCAAGAATGGGACCCAGTATTTCACCCGCATTGAACAGGTGTCTTATGTATGCTCGCGAAAAATTTCTGCAGCTATAACAATTACAGTCTTCATCGAGAGGAGAATAGTCCTTTGCATATGGAGCATTCTTAACAACAATCTTTCCTTTACTTGTAAAAACGGTTCCTGTCCGCGCGTTTCTTGTGGGGAGGACGCAGTCGAACATATCGATGCCGTTCAAAACTGCATCGACTATGTCCTCCGGGTAACCAACACCCATGAGATAACGTGGTTTCTCAGCTGGAAGTAGTTCCGCTGTACAACCGGCAATATCAGTTTGCAAGCTTTTCGGTTCACCCAGGGCAAGACCTCCTATTGCATATCCATCGAATTGCATATCGACCAATTCGAGTGCAGATATTCTTCGCAATTTTTTATATGCTCCACCTTGAACTATTCCAAAAATTGCTTTTTCATTCCCTGCGGTTCTATCAAAAATACGCTTTCCTCTTTTTGCCCACTCCGCGGTTCTCCTAACAGCCTTCTCACTGTGAGCGTAGGAGGAAGGATACAAAACTGGTTCATCAAAACTCATTATGATATCGGCACCAAGTGCCAGTTGTATCTCGATAACCTTTTCAGGAGAAAAAAAGATACTATTTCCATCCAGATGCGATTGAAAACTTACACCTTCATCCGTAATTCTGTTGAGGTCAGCAAGACTTATAACCTGAAAACCACCACTATCCGTTAGTATTCCACCATTCCAACCGATAAAATTATGCAGACCACCTGCTTCCTTGACAACAGCTTCACCGGGTCTTAAGTGCAGATGGTATGTATTTGCAACGATCAACTGCACACCTGTTTGATGCAGAGAAAGCGGACTAAGTGTCTTTACAGTTCCTTGCGTTCCAACAGGCATAAAAACAGGCGTTAGAATGCTACAATCTGATAGGTGAAGCTCGCCAATCCTTGCTTTTGTATTAACGTCTTCTTTGATTACTTTGAATCTCACACCAATATTCTACAACAATTTTTCAGTTTGTCAACTGCAATCTTTTTCCTTGACAATAAAACTGAAAGTGACTATACTAAAATTATGTCTTTAAGGTGCTCGAGGTGTGGAAAGGAAATTGCGCCAGGAGATTCATCCTATATTATAAAGATAACAGCACTAAGCAATTTTGATGGAGTAATAAGAATTCAGGAAAATGCAGACCTTAAGGCTTTGTTAAAACAGTTGGAAGAAGAAATCAAAGGATTGCCAGAAGAACTAATTGAGGAAGAGATTTTTAAGGAAAAAGAGTTTGTTCTTTGCCCCATATGCAAAGAAATATTTCTTGCAAATCCTCTTGGAAAAAATCTCGATGACTTAGAAGCTCCTGAATCGATCCCTCCACCTTAAAAGGTTCTAAATTCAACCTACAGGCAAACTTGACGAATTCTTGGATGTTACCAAAGACGCGATACTTGGATTTTGTCTCGTTTAGAAACATTCGTTTAATATTTCGCTTTTTACTTGACAAATGCTTTCTAAGGTGATATAATTAAAGACTTGACTATATAATAACTCTAAGTTCGACATAATCAAGTATTAGTAAGCGAAAAGTTTAAGGAGGAGGAAATATGTATTATGAAAGTGGTTCCAAATACTTCTGGATCTCTTTTGTTACTTCGCTAATTGTATCCTCGATAATGAGTTTCATTTTCATTGTATTCGTATCTCCTTACATTACTCAGATAAAAACGAAAGTTGAGGTTCCAAATCTTAAAGGAATGAAAGAGAACCAGGCTTCCCTTGTTCTTAAAAACAAGGGACTCCTTCTGCTTGTGTCACAAAACAAAGAGGATGCAAATTACGAGGATGGTGTTATCTTGGAACAGGAACCTCTTCCAGGCTTTTCTACTGAGAAGGGCAGCCTGGTCAAAGTCACAATTAATCAAAAATCTGTATCGGTTCCATCTCAAGAAGTGATACCTGATGTGAGAGGACAGCAATTGATGTTGGCAAAGGATAGATTAGAACGAAGCGGATACTTAATCGGAAAGATAGAATTCGCCGAATCCGAAACCTATGCGAAAGATCTTGTCTTCGACACAAACCCATCTCCGGGAACAAAATCTGTTATGGGTACAATCGTAAATATAACAGTAAGTACTGGAATTCAGGAAACTACTGTACCTAATTTAAGAAGAAAAACCATTCATTCTGCCAGAAATATTCTAAGCAGCAAAGGACTGAAATTGGGTAGAATTAGCTACACCACAAATATAGAATTACCTTTCGACATTATTGTATCCCAACATCCTTCTTCGGGAACAAAAACAAAAGCGGGAACATCCGTCGATATCGTTGTAAATAGAGAAGGAACTTACTAAGATTATGAGGCGTCTTATTATTCGGGTTTTGCTTACAAAAACTGAAACCGCAAATAGATGAACATAAAGAGAATTCTGTTTTGGGCTGCAGTTGCCATCGTATCGTTCGCGGTTGGAATACTCTTAATGAATTTTGTTGTCATGCCTTTAATTGTAAGACATGGAGATATCGTAACTGTCCCTGATGTGACGGAAATAAAACTTAGTGAAGCCGAGAAGATCTTGAAAGCTATGAAACTTGAACCTTACATAGAACTCTATGATTTCGATGCAACTGTACCTGAAAACTATGTTTACAAACAAGAACCACTTCCAGGGATAGAATTAAAAACATCGAGAAGAGTGAAATTGTGGATTAGTAAAGGACAGAAGAAAATATTAGTACCCTATCTTGAAGGACTTCCGCTTATTCAGGCGGAAAATATCCTCCAGAGATTTGGACTAAATGTTGCAAAAATTGAAACCCTACTGTCTGATTCGTTTCCACCAGGAAGAGTAATCAAAACTTTCCCTGAGGCTAATACCCCTATAAGCAAACAAACGGGTATAAGAATAATAGTCAGCAAAGGAACGAAAGAAGGAGGTTTTCCAATGCCCAATCTTTTCGGGAGAAAACTTGAAGAAGTCAAAAAACCTCTTCTGGACATGGAACTTGTAATTGGCAACATAAAATATGTCCAAAGTGAAGACGAACAAGAAGGGGAAATAATACTTCAATCTCCACAACCCGGAGTTTCCGTTTCGTCTGGTGACACAATAACACTCATTGTAACAACAGCGGTTCCAGATAGTTCTAACTCGGGAAAAACCGATAAACAAGAGAATTAAATCAATGAAAGCGGTTATACAGAGAGTAAAACAGGCATTCGTATTAACTGAAGGGAAACCGAAAAATTCGATCACCAGGGGTATTTTAGTACTCCTCGGTGTAAGTAAATATGACTCGATGCAAGAGGCCGAGAAATTGGCGGAAAAATGCTTTCACCTCAGGATTTTTGAGGATGCAAATGGCAAGTTAAACCGCTCTCTTTTGGATATCGAAGGAGAGTCCCTTATTATCTCGCAATTCACACTCTATGCAAATACAGAAAAAGGCAGAAGACCAAGTTTTACTGATGCTGCTCCGGGTGATATGGCAAAACCCCTTTATGAAAAATTCGTTGATACTTTCAGAAAAAACGGAATTCACAGTGAAACAGGCTTTTTTGGAGCAAAAATGCTTGTGAATATTGAAAACGACGGTCCAGTGACACTAATAGTTCAAACACAAAATTGAAATTCAAGGTCCTTAGGCAATTATGATAAAAAGCATGACTGGTTTTGGTTTGTTTGAAGCTTCTCCAGAAAAAGGAGTAAAACTGAGCTGTTACATTAAAACCCTCAATCACAAAAACCTGAACGTTACGACACGCATCCCTATCGAACTTAGAGAGTTCGAACAGGATATAACAAACGGATTAAAAAAAACATTCAAAAGAGGAAAAATAGAGGCGTATCTTACATTTAAAACAGATAATTCAAGAAAGACCGATTTTGACCTTAACCTGCAAAAGGCAAGAACATATTATAGAATGCTGAATAGATTAAAAAAGGAATTTTCTCTAAACGGTGATATTAATGTTGCTCTCTTGAGTAAATTCACAGACATTTTTGGGAAAAAAGAGCTGTCTGACCTCCCTAGAAGTACTCTATCAAACCTTGTAAAAAAGGTGCTCGCAGCTTCTTCACGAAAAGCAATAGAGTCACGAGAAAAAGAAGGCAAGGCGATTTATAACGATTTCAAGAAAAGAATAAAGAAAATAAAAAATGCTATGTGCAAAATCAACAAGAAAGTATCTCAAAATCTTTCTTTAACGCGAACACAGTTAGCAAAAAAAATTAGGGCACTAAAAGTAGACGTGAGTTTTGACAAGAACCGTCTCGAGCAGGAGATACTCATCAGTGCAATAAAGTGCGATATAACGGAAGAGTGTGTAAGACTTGACAATCACGTTTCTCAATTCGAAAATCTTCTGGATAAAAACTCTCCTGTTGGAAAGAAAATGGTATTCACACTTCAAGAAATGACAAGAGAAATCACAACCCTATGCGCTAAGGCACAGCACGTTCTTGTAAGGAAAAAGGGTGCAATAATAAGAGAAGAGATTGAGCGTCTGAGAGAACAAGCATTCAACATAGAGTGAAAGGGACATAAAACCATAAACTTGAGAGCAGGGACCAAAGATGGAACATGAAGTGAAAGATAGAAAATCAAGACCGGAGAAAATTGAATTAAAAGGGGTTCCAATTGTGATTTCAGCTCCCTCCGGCGCAGGTAAAACTACAGTATGCAAACTCCTGTCAAAAAACTTCAAAAATATTGAATACTCTGTATCCGCAACCACAAGACCACCAAGAAAAAATGAAAGTACGGGGATTAGTTACATTTTCCTTACCCGGGCAGAATTTTCAGAATGGATTAAAAAGGGGCATTTTCTTGAGTGGGCAAAGGTCCATAATCATTATTATGGAACACCAAAGCGGAAGTTTGAAGAAACCTTAAAAAAAGGAAGTAATATTATTATGGATATTGATGTTCAAGGCGCTTTGAAAATTAAAAATAAATATCCTTCTGGCATCTACATTTTCATTTTGACGAAGAATGCAAAAATACTCAAAAAAAGGCTCGCACAAAGAAAGACAGATTCGGAACAATCAATGAAGAAAAGAATCAACAATGCACGATGGGAACTTCGATTTGTCAACGAATATAACTACATTGTTATAAATGATACAATAAAAAAAACTGTTGCGATAATAACGAACATTCTTATCGCCGAAACATGTGTAACAATAAGGAATAGTCAGGTAATAAAGAAATTCAAGAAAAATCTATGAAAACTGAAAAGAAAGGAGTCAAGATGTTAGGCTTTTCGTCAAAACAAGTGGAGAAACACTTCAAGAATAAATACGAAGCAATAATAGTTATAGCAAAGGAAGCAAGACGTGCAAATCAATATGAAAGTAAAGAGATAACGGAAGAGGAGGGGAAACCTATAAATCGAGCAATCTTGAAAGCGTTGGATAACAAAATTAAATTCATCTATGAAAGTGAAGAAGTTGAAGACGAATCCAAAACCAAGAGTAAGGTGAAGGAAAAGAAATGAAGACTGTCATACTGGGAGTAACTGCAAGCATTGCAGCTTATAAATCGCTTGAACTTACGCGCTTACTTACCAAAAAATCACTTCAAGTCATACCAATTTTAACACCAAATGCAAATCACTTTATTACACCCCTTTCCATCGAGAGCTTATCAAGCAATAAAGCCTTGTGTGATTTCTTCGAAAAAAACGAAAGCATAATACATATATCTACGATAAACAAAGCTAACCTTATCGCTATAGTTCCAGCAACGGCAAATTTCATAGGTAAACTTGCTTCAGGTATCGTGGATAATCTGCTACTTGGAACTGTTTTTGCCTCCGATAAACCCGTTTTAATCGCTCCTGCAATGAACAAGAGAATGTGGACAAATCCTATAGTGAAGGCAAACGTGCAAAAATTGAAGAAATTGGGATATTACTTTGTGGGTCCGGCAAAAGGTCTCCTCGCATCACAAGAAGAAGGTATTGGTAGACTTGAGGATATCGAGCTCATTGCGGAAGAAATGTTTTTTCTTCTCGAAGAAAAAAAGGGACTAACAGACAAAAAAATACTAATTACTCTTGGAAGGACGAAAGAATATCTCGACCCTATAAGATATATATCGAACGATGCTTCGGGAAGATTTGGAGTTGAAATCGCAAAACTTGCAAAGCGGAGGGGAGCTCAGGTAAATATCGTAGCAGGTCACACTGACATTCCCATCCCCTCATTTTTCTCTGTAAAACACGTAACTAGCACAGCACAGATGGCAGAAGAGGTTTTAGGAAACATCAAGAACGCACACATCATAATTATGAATGCTGCTTGCTCTGATTTTATGGCAAAATCAATAAATAAGGACAAAATCAAGAAAACAGAAAAGGAGATTTCCCTTTCCTTAAAGAAGACCAACGACATTCTTACGTTACTTAAACCAAAAAAAGGTAAACGTTTGGTCGTCGGGTTCAGCATAGACACAAAGGAACGTTATAAATATGCAAAGAAAAAAATGCATAAAAAGGGTGTAGATATAATGATTGCAAATCCCGTTTGCTCGGCAGGTAGTGAGCGAGTTAAAATATCAATCCTGTTAAAAGGTAGGGAAACTGAACATCTTCCAGAAATGTCCAAATCTGAAGCTGCAGCAAAGATCCTCGACACTGTTGTCAGCCAAATTTAAAAAGTACTGTATCTTTGGTTATTCAAGGTCCGGAAGTCGAGGTTCCCCATGAATGGATTCAATCCTCATTACAATAATTCTTCCCATCGCTTTATCAAAATCAACCCCGTTATCCTTCAGCAGATAAATTATCTTTTTGCCAATACTCTTATCCTCAGAAATCGTGAAAACCGTCTTTGTATAAATCTTCTCACCACCCAACCGCAACCGCAAACCTGCAAATATGGGAATTCTATTGGCAAGCAGACTACCCATTGATTGGCTTTCGATAATTGTCGTGTCAGTCGCTCCAAGTTCCACGAGTATCGACATAAGGTCATCGAGTATTTCTTCGGCGTTAAGAAGAATCATTACAAGATACAATAATCCTCCTTCTTCATATCTCTAATAATTTTCTATTTCTACCCATTGCAAACCGAACGCAGTTTTATTCTTCTTTTACTGCCTTTTCATAGAATAGTATTTCCTACTTGCCTTACCAAGGATTTTTTGTGTCGACTAACGTCATTATTCCTCTTTCAGCTATTACCTATATATCCTATTCTCTTGATTTTGTCAAGCAAAAAGAGATAACTGTAAAAAAGTTATTGAGAAAACACTACAAATATGCTATAAACTACCTATGAACAATGAAATGTTTATTAAGAAACTTAAGAAAAGGAAACTCCTGCTCACAATATCACGCGAGGCTCAAAACATGCCCAACGAACTGTGGCTCGTTGGTGGCTACATAAGGGATGTATCTTTGGGAATTCCCTCAAAGGATTATGATATCGCCATAACGGGAAATGCAACGAAATTCTCCAGAATTCTTTCGAAAAAATTAAATGGGCACATATTCTACCTTGACAGGGAAAGAAAGGAGCAGAGAATTACACTAAGAGGACGAAGAACCATTGATATTAAACCTATAAAAAACATCCTGAAAGATTTGGCTGAAAGAGATTTCACCGTAAATGCTATTGCCTTCGATCTAAAAAATCTTAACACGATTTACGACCCATTTAATGGATTTCAAGACCTAAAAAGGAAAATTCTTAAACCTGTCAGCAATCGGATTTTCAACGAAGATCCTTTAAGACTATTAAGGCTTTTCAGACTCGCAGGTGTTTTAAACCTCTCTATTTCAAAAAGAACTCTAAACCTTGCACAGAAATCTGCTAACAAAATAGATGCCGTTGCAAGTGAAAGGGTTAGAGCAGAACTTTTCGCCTTGTTCGAAATAGAAAAAAGCTACAAATATTTGAAAATAATGGATAAAATAAAACTACTGAAATTTCTCTTTCCCGAGGTAGAACGGGGAACCCAAATCCCACAAAAGAAATACAGGAGCAAGAATCTTAAAGAACACTCTCTTGTTTGCTATGACATTATGGAAAAAATCATAACAAAAAAAAGATACGCTACCTTTGTGGACTTCACATCGATATTCGAAAAATTTGTAACTAAACACAAAGCAATTTTGAAGCTTTCTGCCTTGCTTCACGATATTGGAAAACTCTGGACGATGAAGCAAGATACCTCAGGTTCGATTCATTTTCATATGCATGAAAAAAAGGGAGAAATCAGGTTCAACCAATATTACAAAAAAAAACTTTGCCTTACCAACAAAGAATCGAAAATCCTTTCAATGTTAATATTGCACCATATGAGAGCCCATCTACTTTCCAGAGTAGATAGAATAACCAACCATGCTCTTTATAGGTTTGTCAAGGATGGAGCGGATGCCATCCCTGGTATATTGCTACTGTCTTATGCGGACAGTATCTCTTCCTGCGGAGGCGGAAAAGAAACAAGAAAAATAGAGAAAACAATAATGAACATAATGAAATACTATTCATTGGCAAAAAGCTTGACTCCGAAGAAACGCATGATAACGGGAGATGACCTTATTACAAAATTCGGACTTACCCCGGGACCTTATTTCAAGAAAATATTGGATGCTGTGGAAAAAGCACAAATCGGTGGAAAAATCAAGAGTAAAACTCAGGCATATAGCTTTGTTAAGAAAATAATACAAGAAAGCGTACAATAAAAGCTATCCTTCTCAGATTTAATATAACAGCTTTGGTAGATTATGACTAATCGTTCCGACAGTGTTTTATTTCATAGTGCTTTTTTGTTTTCATTTGACTTAGAGCATAAATTTTGTTATATTTTCTCAGTATGAAAAGAACCAATAAGCATAATTACTTATTCCACCGTTAACAACTTCTGCTTTGTAATCAAAAGGAGAAACATTTATTGAAACTAAGAAAAGGACTAAACCTGGTTCAAGTTTTCAGTATCGCATGCGGAGCAATGATCAGTTCCGGCATTTTCATACTCCCGGGAATTGCACATGCAAGAGCAGGACCTGCCATTGTTGTTTCATATCTTCTTGCTGGACTTCTCGCAATGACAGGTATGTTGAGCCAGGCAGAACTTGTATCGGCAATGCCAAAAGCAGGAGGAACCTACTTCTATGTGACGAGAAGCCTTGGACCGGCTGTTGGAACCGTCGATGGAATTTTCACCTGGCTATCATTATCCCTTAAAAGTGCTTTCGCACTTGTGGGAATGGCAGCTTTCACGATAATCATTGTTGGAATCAATTTTCATATCATTGCCGTCTTTTTCTGCATTATTTTCATCATAATCAACTTAATAGGTATCAAGGAAGCAGGAAAAACTCAACTCGCTCTCGTAATCGGACTTCTTGCATTGATGCTTTTTTATGTTTTTCGAGGTTTTCCTTCCGTCAATGTTCATTATTTCGACCCATTTGCTCCAAAGGGATTTCTTGCCGTTTTTTCCACGGCAGGTTTTGTATTTATCTCCTTCGGTGGTTTACTAAAGATTGCAAGTATAGCTGAAGAGGTAAAAAACCCTGGACGCACTATCCCTCTTGCAATGATTTTTTCTCTTATTGTTGTAACTATTCTATATATGCTTGTAATTTTAATTACTTCCGGGGTGCTTGGTGCAGAGAAACTGGATCATTCGCTTACACCTATTTCAGATGCAGCCGCAGTCTTCATGGGTTCACCAGGAAAAATCCTTCTGAGTATTGCCGCAATCCTTGCTTTTTTCTCAACCGCTAACGCTGGACTTATGGCTGCCTCAAGATACCCACTGGCACTGAGTAGAGACAATCTCCTTCCTGTTTTCCTCTCAAGAATAAATGCAAGGCATAAAACACCTCATTTCGCAATTCTCCTTACAGGTTTTTTTATGATTGTTTCTCTTTTCCTGAAGCTAGAGTTACTTGTAAAAGCAGCTTCTACAGTATTGATTTCCACCTATCTATTCTCGTGTGTATCCGTTATCATCTTAAGAGAGAGCCGTGTGCAAAACTACCAGCCTGTATTTCGTAGTCCTCTATATCCATGGATTCAGATAATTGGAATCATTGGCTTTGCCTTGCTTATTATAAGTATGGGAATATCTGCCCTTATGACAATTCTAATATTCTTTGCCTTCGGAGTTCTTGTTTACATCTTTTACGGTCGAAAGAGAACTAAGATGCAGTATGCGCTCCTCCATATCATTGAACGCGTGTCTGACAGGAAACTCCTTAAAGACCGTTCTCTTGAATCCGAATTGAAGGAAATCGTCAGGGAACGCGACGACATAAAAAAGGACAGATTTGACAGGATAATTGAAAAAAGCCAGGTTCTCGATATTCAAAGAAGGATGAACATTCACGAATTCCTCAATATTTCAGCAAAAACTATGGCCCCAAAACTCAATATGAAACCAGCAGACCTGCTTAAACTGCTGCTCAATAGAGAACGGGAAAGCAGCACAGCAATAAGAGGTGATCTAGCCATTCCGCATATCATTATAGAAGGAGAAAAAATCTTTCATATATTGCTTGCCCGCAACAAGCAGGGAATATATTTCTCGGAATCTGCGCAAAATGTACAGGCTGTTTTCGTTGTAATCGGAACGAGGGATGAAAGAAACTTTCATCTCCGTACACTTTCATCAATCGCTCAAATTGTTCATGACCCTAATTTCGAGAAAAAATGGCTTGCTGCAAAAGACAAAGAAGCATTACGTGATATAGTTCTTTTAGGTAAAAGACGGAGATAGACCTTAGGGACTTTTCAGGAAACATTTTTCATTCTTCTCAACCACGCCTGATATAAGCATCATCTCATCCAGTTCCCATTTTCTAGGAGGAAAAAGATTTTTTTCTTCTGTATTTTCGGTACCCCATAGAACCCTGCCATAACGAACCTTATACGACCGATTAACTCCTTCTCCAAAACTCAGAACGAGAGTTCCCATTATTTTTGAAGTATCGTAAATTTTCTTGAGAGAATTGAATATTATTCTAAGATTTGTGATTTTTCCCTGGAGCTCAAGTGCCCGTTCAAACTCTCTTGTCTTCACCAGTTTATCCTTCTCTTTTTCAAGTTTTTTGATAACGCTAATATTCTTTCCGCTCAAGAATTCTATCAAATCATCGACCCGCTTTGAGTAAACAACTGGACTCACCCCACCTATACATGGTGCATCGCATTTCCCCATCTGCTCCAGGGGACAGGAAAAAAGTCTTAAACTATCATTGAGATTCCTTCTACAGGGTCTTATTCCAAAAACTTCTTTTATGAACTTGATGTTTTCTCGAATTTTGTATTCTTTTCTAAAAGGTCCAAAATAAGGATTACCGTCATTTGAAATCTCATCTACAACCTTGATAGTGGGATAAGACATATTTTTTTGAACAACTATGTAGACATAGTTCCGAAATTCCTTGATCTGTCTATTATAAGGTGGGAGTTCGCCACGGATTAGACTCATTTCGACAAAGAGCGCAGTGGATTCGTCTTCTGTCGTTACGACATCAACTTTGCATATCTGATTTAGCCAGAAGTAAAATCGTTGTCCGCCTACCTCTTTCTTCCTGAGATGAGAGAGTAACCTGTTTCTTAGATTCTTTGCTTTCCCAATGTAGAATACCCTCTCATCCTGATTCATTAGAATGTAAACACCTGCCAGAGTTGTGGCATCTGCGATAACTTTCCTGGAAAACGAAAGTCTTTTTTTGAGTTTTTCTATCGGAACGGAATAAGGCGCAAAATCCTCTTCAGCTGAACCTGCTCTTTTCTGCGAATACAAAACTTTTTTCTTATCTTTTAGTATAACAAGATTCTCTTTTCTGAATTCTATTCTTACATCATCTCTCTTTTTCTTATACAAATAAAGAGGTATCTCTTTCAAAGTTTCCAATTCTATCTCACCACTTAAATGCAACCTGAGTATAGAGTGAGTATCCAAATTGCTTATCTTCCTTTCAAAGAACTTGACAATCTCCTTGCTTGATTTTCCCGTAAGATTAACTCCTACCGGTATCAAACTTGTAGATTGAAGTTCGTGGAATTTCGGTCGAACCGTTGTGTTTGTAATAGTCGTGATATAGTAGCCCTTGGTTTCATTCATCTCCTGAAAACTAACCCTCTCGGTAGAACCGGCATAGCAAATGATTGTACCTCTTGCCTTTAGTATTTGCTGTTTATGGATATGACCACAGGCAACATAATCAAAACCCTGCGGAACATCTGAACTGGCAATGACATTCTCTCCATTTCTGAATGTGAAATTCTTTGTGCCAACCTTTGCCCCTTCGAATGTTTGGTGACAAAGAAGTATATTGATTACGTCTTCCTTTTTTTTCCATCCACTTTTTGCTATGTTTTTTTTGAAATTCTTCCTTGCCCCGTATCTTATAAAAGGAAAACCGACAACAACAACCCTCTCGTCCCTTACAACAAACTCATACTTCAAAGGTTTACTGAATATATGAATGTTATCACCGGCAAGCAATAAGCCGCCAGGGATATGTTCTCTTTCGTGATTTCCGGGAACAATAAAAATGGGAATATTCATCCCGGCTATTTTCCTCAGAGGAATCATTGCCCTACCAATAATATCCAGATTAATATGCCTTTTATCAAAAAGGTCCCCGGAATGAAGAACAAAGTCAACTTCACCCTTAAGCGCAGGCTCAAGAGCTTTGTAGTAGCTCTTTATAAAACACTCACCCCGCCAATTGTTTGGCGGGGTACGGTAAAGAGACATAGATTCACCGAGGTGTGAATCTGAAAGGTGAAGAAATCTGATCATTGTCGATGTCAAATCTAAAAATTCTTCTTTGAATCCTTAGTCAAAGACAATTTTCAAATCATCCTTGTATTTCTTAAGTATTTCAGCATTCTTTCTATAATTCTTAATCTCCTCCGAGTTTTTCTGCTCTTCCATTTCTTTGATACCCTTTTTTATGTCTTCTTTCGATTCCTTGGGCAGATCTGGATTTTTCAGAGTTTCCTTCATCTGCTTAATTTGCTTGTCGTATAGTTCATCCATATCACCCATCATCATCATGCTGTAAGATGCTGCAATCTTTGCGTATGTTTCAAAGAACGTTTCAACTGTAAATCCATAAGGCTTCAGGGTTTTGTTCAACTTCTCGAGTGACTTGACTGCCTGTTTTCCAGTCCTCATAGCCTTCAAGAAATTCTTGTCAGACCCTTTGAATTTCTCACCAAGTTTTTCCGATTCCTTCTTGAAAACTGGAAATACCTTTACAAAATTCTGCACTTCCTTTTCGGTAAGTAATTCATACCCGCTATCCGAAGATTTTTCCACATCCTCCGACTCTTTTGTCACATCTTCTGCTGGTGATCTCTCGCTTCTCTTGCAATTTGCAAACAGAAAAGAGATGAGAATAAGTGTGACGAAAAGCAACGAAAGCTTTTTCATAATAACACCTCCTCATAGTTACTGTTCTGGGTTGCAGAACCTTTTTCAGGTTTCCATTGTAAACAACCTCTGCGAACCCGATTAATTATCTTCACCATAGCATAATACCGCACATTTGACAAGAGAAAATCTTGCCAAATTGACTATTTAAGTACTGCTTCTATCTCAGCTTTGTATTTCAAAACTACGGTGGTATTCCTTCTGTAAGCTCTTGCCTCCTCTGTTTTGTCTTCCTCTTCCATTTCCTTAATAAGTTCCTTCATCTGTTCTTTTTGTTCTTCGGGAATATAAGGTTTCTCCAACAAATCCTTCATCCTTCTTATATCTGTCCTGTACGATTTATTCGACTGCAATTTCATCATATGGTTGTAAGTCCCTGTAATCTTTCCATAGGTTGATACAAGACCTTCAAGGTTAAAGCCGTAAGATTTCAAGACATTATTAATCTCTTTCACACTTCCGGGTGATTTGTTTTGAATTACAGCAGTAGAGAAGACTTGCCTTCCTTTAAATTCTTGTCCCTCCTTTTTCAATATTTCCCTGAACTCGGGAACAGCCTTTATAAAGGATTTAACCTCACTTTCTGTCAACAAAATGTCTCCTGTATCGGTAAACCTCACCTGTTCAATGGTTATCTTCGGTACATTCGTTTCGGTTGTTTCCATTTCCTTTTTACACCCTCCAACATTAAGGATAAAGAGACACAAAAAAACCTGTAGGACACCTATTCTCTTCCAACAATGAGTCCCAATCGTCACTAATTTCTCTTTCATCCTTGCGAGTCTTCGTTCATAATTTCTACCGAAGTAATCCTGTCTCCCTATTTCCCACTGCCTCTAAGTTTTATGCCCTTTGCTATGTGACTTCCTGAACTTTCTTCTGCCATTCTTCATATATTTCCTGAATTTTCCTAATAACTTCCCTGCAATCCTCTCTCGCCATAAGTTCAAAACACATAACACCCTTAAAATTAAGAGCTTTAATTCCCTTTAGAAAATCTGTCCAATCGATCTTGCCCTCGTATGGAAGCACATGGTCGTCCTTTTCCCCAAAATTATCGCTTAAGTGAATTTCTTTAATGTTCCCACCTAAAATTCTCATGCCTTCACTCATCGTCATTCCATATAAATTGAGATGGCTGGTATCAAGACAGAATCCAACGGATGTATCAACCATATCAAGCATCCTCTTGAGTTCTCCTGGATCATCACCAACTTTTCCCGGTTGTGTATTCTCGATTAGAATGCTTACTCCCCAATCCTGTGAGAATTCTACAATTTCCGCTAAACTCTTTTTCAATTCCTCAAACTGCTCATCCTCTTTCCTTTCTTCACCTGGATGAACCACAACATATTCTGCTCCGAGTCTGCTTGCGATAACGATAGCCTTTTCCACTTCTCTAACGGACTTTACCCTTCCCCATTCATCCACACCTGAAATATCGATACCTGACGGAGCATGCAACGATAAGATTCTTACCTTTTCTTTCTTCGCTCTCCTTTTGAGCTCTTCTATTTCCGTATCTTCGTTATAATCAAAATGAGGTTCCTTTAATCTCAGCTCAATTCCATCAATACGCTCTCCTTTTAGTTGAGGAAGCACATCAAAAATATGATTACCATAAAAAAGTGTAGTCGATATAGTAAGTTTCATTTGTTTTAGCCAATAGCTATTACTGTTAATTTAGTTCATATAGTTTATTTGGTTTATTTAGTTAATTTAATTTGTCATTGCGAGCATTCTTCTATATTAACTATCGAAACAATCTCATACTGCTCCAATAAATAGTAGCTATAGTAGCTCACGAGACTTGCCCGTTCATTGCAGATGAACACAAACCGTCCTGAGATAATCGAAGGACTCCAACCTTTCCAAGGGAACTCATACCGTTTGCCTCTTTACCTCTCGATATAGTTCTTTTGCTCTATACGAACTTCTCACAAACGGTCCTGATGCTACTGCCGCAAAATCTTTTTCAATCCCGACTTTTCTGTATCTTTCAAACTCCTCGGGTGTTACATAACTTTCCACATTGTGGTGCAGTCTCGTAGGTCTCAGATACTGACCAATCGTTAAAACCTGAACACCTACCCCGAGAAGGTCATCCATCGTTTCATAAACTTCTTCTTCCCTCTCACCCAATCCCACCATCATACCGGATTTTGTCACAATACCATTGTTTTTTTCTCTCACCCTTGAGAGCAAATTCAAGGAACGTTCATAGTTTGCGCTTGGTCTAACTTCATCGTAAAGCCGTTCGATGGTTTCAATATTATGATTAACAACTTCTGGTTTAGCATCAAGTATCTTGTTAATTGAAACTTCATCTCCCCTGAAATCAGGAACAAGCACTTCTATTGTAACCCCCTTATTTACCTTCCTTACCGCATCAATCGTTCTAACATAGTGCTCTGCGCCACCATCTCCGATATCATCCCTTGTTACCGAAGTAATAACCGCGTGCGATAAACCAAGACTCTTAACCATCTCGGCAACTCTCTGTGGTTCATTGTAATCAAGTGGTTCAGGAATGCCACTTACAATAGCACAAAATCTACAATTTCTCGTGCACACGGAACCCATAAGAAGAAAAGTCGCTGTTCTATTGCTGAAACAGGTGCCAATATTGGGACATTGTGCTTCCTCGCAAACAGTCGCTAAACCTCTGCTTTTGAGTGTATGCAAAAGCTCTTTGCCTTTTCCCCGTTCTTTTAGCCCCTCAACTATCCATTCAGGAATCCGCATCGGGTAGTCTGTTGCTGTCCTTCAGCTGAAGAAACATCATCTTCTGGCTTTCCGCTTCTTTTTCATCATACATCGCGAACGAAAGCACAATCAGCTCATCGCCGATCTCGCCTTTTCTTGCAGCACCACCGTTCAATTCGATAATCCCCTTTCCTTCCTCCCCAATAATCACATATGTCTCGAATCTCTCGCCATTATTTACATTTATGACAAGTACCTTTTCTGCAGGATAAAGCCGTGCTCTTTTTGCAATATCTTTACTAATGGTAATGCTTCCCTTATAATGAAGGTTTTTACCGGTAATAAATGCATTTCCAATTTTCGATTTACATAGTTCTATCAACATAGCATAACCTCCGCTATTAAGATACAATATTTCCCTGATTTGTCAAGAGAAAAATAGGATTAACAGGGATTGGAAGAGAATTTAAGAGACACAAAAATTAAAGAAATGTCGTCATTCTGAGTAATTTGTCCCATATTAACACTGGAAGAATCTAATTGTTAATGCGCAATTTATTAACTTATGGCTTCCAAACTTGCTACTCTTAATAAATTACTTCATATTTTTCTATTGACATCGGGGAATTTCTTTGCTATAAGATTGCCAACGGGGTCGTAGTTCAGTTCTGGTTAGAACGCTGGCCTGTCACGCCAGAGGTCGCGAGTTCGAGTCTCGTCGGCCCCGCTTTCCCGTTTCATAATCACAAAGATACTGAGACACAGAGGGTTAGTTAATATCCCTTCCCCTCCTTTTTTTATTCACAGGGATCTAAAGAGATTTTAAGAGATATAAAAACACAAAGAAATTGTAGGGGCGGACCTGAAAATTGAACAATTGAACGCCTGCCCCCATATCCTTGATATATTCATTGACTGCCCTGATTCTTGTTCTTTCTTGGCTTATCATAACTGGTTATTATTTGCGGAAAAATTCACACAATTTACCATCCCTGTCAATCAAAAAACGCCATCTTTTTTAAGTCCAAAAAATATTGGACTTATAACACAAAAAAACCGTAGAGCACCCGAAAATTAAACACAATTCAGCCTATACTATTTATATATGAGTATTAGCAATCATAAACCATCCATCCATAAGAGGAGGTATGAAATGATGAGAAAGTTCGTATATATCTGTTGGGTATTCTTTCTCTGTCTCCCGGTGGCACTGCTGGGCTACAGTTGGAGTTTCACAGAGGTGGATTCTCCAATATGGGATTTTGCTTTTGCAACCAGTATTACAACAGACGATAATGGAGTTATCCATATCTTATACGATCGAGGAACCACTGGTACCGATCTTGCTCTGCGGCACGGTGTTTGGGACAGCAACACGCGCAGCTTCACCCTTGAAACCGTAGATAGCATTGCCGGCATAGATAACAATATCGCAATCGATGAAAATGGTAATATTCATATTGCCTATTGCTATGTCGATGACTTCGGCTCCTTCAATTTCGATCTCTACTATGGTTACTACGACGGAACCTGGCATACTGAAGCCCTGGAGACTTCAGGAATGGCATCGGGTTTTCCCTGTCATATTGCTATAGATGGGAATAACCATCCTCATATTGCAGCAAACGTGAATCTGAGCCCGGAGTATTTTTACCATGACGGAAGCACCTGGCACAATCAGCCAGTACCAAATGTTCTCGATCCGGGGGGGATAGCCATAGATACACTGGATAATCCCTTTATCAGCACCGCAATAAATAACGGAAATTGTGCAGCATACTATGATGGTTACAGCTGGAGTCTGGATACCCTTGAGATCGGCGCAGCGTGCGCGACAAACTCGATGGCAATGGATGATCTTGGAAATCTCCATGTAGCCTATCGGTATACTGCGAGCGGGAACCATCTGAAGTATGCGCATTTCTATGGTGGTACCTGCTCAACGGTAGTAGTGGACGATAACGGGAATACCGGTATCAATCCCAGCATTGCGGTTGATTGTAATAACCATCCCCACATATCATACTATTCAAATACCGACGGTTGTTTGAAAATTGCGAGCTGGAATGGCGGCTCCTGGGACATTGAGACTGTCGATAACGTTGGTGGTCGTTACTCCAGTGTAGCTGTTGATGGCAATGATAATCCCTGCATCATTTACGACAATCTTTCGGCACAAAGCGTCAGGTTCGCATATGTTGAGGAGACCGGGATTGAAGAGGATCACAAGACCGTTGTGACCCCGCACAAGGTAGAGATATACCCGAATCCTTTCTACGAAAGCGTGACTATCTCTGCTTCAAATAAACCGATAGCGGTTATGGTATACTCGCCCTCAGGTAGATTGGTGCGCACCCTTAATCCCACAGGCAGTTCATTCATGTGGGATGGCAGAAACAACAGCGGTATGAAAGCACCCTACGCCTCCTATTTTCTCAATGTGGTTTTTGAGAATGCAACCGTGAAGAAAAGAGTTATTATGTTGCCGTCGATCCCTTGAGGTCTGCCTACGTCAAGACTTCGGCAGGTAATGCCCATTGGATCTTTAGCGTAGGAGGAGGAGAGGATTAAGGTGAGGGTGAATGTTTTTCACCCTCTCTTCTTTTCTCCCCCATCAAGGGGGAGAAGGTGTATGGATGAAGGAAAAAGTTGCGAAATCCTTCGGTTTCTCTCAGGACTTATTTGGATGGTGAGCTTGTCGAACTGCTCTTCTCGTCTTCCCCGCTTTCACATTTCTCACCGCAAAGCACGCAGAAACGGCAAAGAGATTTCTTGGTTTTTTTGTAGCCGCAGGCTTCAGCCTGCGAAAGTTCCCTCTAAAAAGAGGGGTGCCAGCGAAGCTGACGGGGTGTGTAAAAACCTACATCATACATCGTATTGCTCATCCGCTTAAAAATTTCTTGACACCCATCCTTCGCTATGTTATACTTCTCTGAATAAAAATGAAAAATCGAATAACAGCATTGTTGGCGGGAATTGTCTTACTCCTATTTTCTTCCCTCTTTGCACAAATTCCAAACAACCTTGAAAGGATAAAATTTAGCGAAAAACCTCCCTTAAATAGCGCAACGGTTCTTATGGAAATTGTGATAGGAACCCTTTCTGGAGGTTTAATCGGTTTTGCCGGTGCAACAATTGGAGTAGAAATAGCCGAAGCCTCTGAGCCAGATGCACTGTTTCCTTCAATGGATGGAGCTATTCTCGGTTTTGTACTCGCGTATCCTTTGGGGAGCGCAGTTGGTGTTTTTGGAGTGGGAGACAACGAGAAGGAAACCGGTAGCTTTGCAGCCACCTTAGCAGGAAGCTATATAACTGCTTTGGCTTTTGTGCTTCCTGCGCCCATCGGAGCAACATTTGGCTTTAATGCAACAAGAAAATACAGGCCCACGCCAATACCTGAAACAGGAGTAATAAACTATCAAGAGGGTAAACTCACACTTGGTGTTCCCACAATAAGGACCAATACCCATTCATTTGATAGGAAAGCCCTAAAACATAATATTAATTTGGTGAAAGTAAAATTCTGAGGATGAAGAACTCAACGGCAAATCTGTCGGCAAAGTAGTGAAAGTGAGGTGAAAAAATCAAAAAAATGCTTGACAAGATAGCTAGTTTGCAATATATTATATTAGAATCAACTCCCACCATTGCTTGTCCAATGGTGGCTAATTAGCTCCCAGGAGGTGCTTCGCATCTCCTGGTTTTTCTTTTGGAGGAAGAATGAAAAGAATTATGATATTCATTGATGGTAGCAATCTGTACCATGGCTCAAAAACCACTTTGGGAGAATCCAAATTGGATTTAGAAAAATTAATTGAAAAGCTCCTCCATTTACAAGAGGGTAGAGAATTAGTGAGAACATATTACTACAATGTGGCACTCAATATGAAGGATGATGAGAATGCATACAAGGCACAGCAAAGGTTTTTTCATCGCTTAACGAATATTCCCAATTTTGAATTTAAGCTTGGAAGACTTGAAAAACATGCGGAAAAAAGAGTAGAAAAGGGCGTTGATGTTGAATTAGCAACTGATATGTTATTCTTTGCATACCAAAATCTCTACGATATAGCCATATTGATAAGTGCTGATGGAGATTTTGCTTGTGCGATTGAGAAGGTCAAGAATCTTGGTAAGCATGTTGAAAATGCTTACTTCTTTGAAAACAGGTCATACCATCTTCAAAGAGTGAGCGATCGCTTCATAAAATTGGATGATTTTATCCAAGATTGCTTGCAGTAAAAACATTACTGGCTTCCAAGTCAATCACATAAATCCCTGCATTACCCTCATAGAAAAAGTTGCGAAACTCGTCTCGTCGGCCCCGCCACCCCATTCTTAACCACAGAGAACACAGAGAGTTACCACCTATCTCCTCTCCCTTGATGGGAGAGGAGATAGGTGAGGAGACTATCGCAGAATTATTATTTGATGAATTGCATCTTCTTGATGGATTTAAAATCTGGAGTCGCGAGACGGCAGAAGTAAACTCCCGAAGGAACAGTTTTGCCGTATTTATCCAATGCATTCCACGAGATATTATGTCTTCCCGTATCCATTTTCCCCTCAGTGAGCGTTCGAATCTTCTGACCAATGCAGTTATATATCTCAACGGTAACCTTCTCAGATTCTGAAAGCTCGAATGATATCACCGTGCTCTTTCTGAATGGATCGGGGAAGTTTTCATAGAGTTGAGTAACGAATAGACGGTTATTCGGCTCTTCCGTAATGCCAAGAACGGTGATCGTATCGATGTACGTTATTCTGTTGTATCCGGTAATTGTCAGGATATACTCAGATGCAGGAGGAGCACTGGTGATATCGAGCGTTATTGCACCCGATGTATCGGTATATCCCGCGTCGATGATCTCATAGTTGCAGGAGAGACAGACAAGGGCGTCATGAACATCCGTCAATACATCGAACGTCAACTGCCCCTGTTGGATGAGCGTATCGTGGGATACTGCCATTGCGACGGGGGTGTCGGTCCGAACTTGAAAGGATGCATCACCGAGAATATTAAAATTCTCAAACGTGTGGTATTGATCAGGGGCACCGTAAATATCCATCATGAAACACATACCGTTGTACATAAGTCCACCGTAGGAATTCTTCTCATCATCAACGAGCAAATCGACCGTTCCATGCATGGATGCCTGAGGAGGGGCATACTGGAGGGCATTTGAGCATGTATACACCGCAATCGCACCCGTTGGATTACCCGTTACATCGTTCGTTGCCCATAGCCAGTTTTCGGCAAGACAGATACCGCTGAATCTGCCACACCAGGGAGCAGCGAGATAGATAAAGGGCAACATCCCGTCATTATTCAAGGAATCAATGTATGGCTTTATATACTGACCGGTATCGAGATATATCGTATCGGCGTTACCATCGACATTTACGGTACCCCTCCCTTCACGGAGCACTGCCGTGACACTCTCCGGTTCTATGGGAAGAAACCAGTAAGGTGGTACAAAGATCTCATAAAGCGTATCGACCCACGTGTAAGTGTAGGAAAGGAGTTTTCCCCGGATAACCTCCAGTGACTGCTTTCCATTCCAGCCGTTATAGCCATGTCCCTCTCCCCATAAGGTACCAATACCCGTACCGATGTGGAGCCAATCACCATCAGCAATATCTCTCTCATACCATATAGTCCTCTCAACCTGCGTTTCGACCTGTTCGACACTCTGTGCCGAAAACCTTCCGATGAAGAGATCGGGATAGGTATCGTTCCCATCTACCAGTGAATACCGCGAGTCTGAACACCCACGTATTTCCCAGAAGACACTGTCCGTTAAACAAGTAGGGACGTACTGCGCATCCCCCACCAACTGAACGAAAACCAATCCATCATTCTGATTGTACTGTGATAGAATAAAGTTCTTGATTGAAGTCGTATCCGAACCGATCGTCGCAACATCATAGAGGTCTGTCTGAATTCCTTTTTGATTCTTCCAGTCGACATACGGCTGTATCGCACTCATGAAATCCGCATGACTTATAACAATCATCCTTCCTTTCTCCTCCACCGGTGAGTACCGATTCTCATCAAAGTTGATAAAATGGCTTTTATATATTCGGGAGAAGTATTCGCTTGTGCTTACGGTGTTCCTGTATTTGACATTCTCCGTCTCTTCTCCGTTCTCTCTTATCTCGACCGTGAGATTCGTATATACCCGAAGGATTCGCGTACGGGGATTGTACTGGAATGGATAGACAGAAACCGCCATTCCGCGAAAATCACGAAGAATGTATGGCGTACCCAACTCCACGATATTCTCAGGATAGAATCCATCGGTATCATACACACCAGAGAATTCGTACGGGATTTTCCACCTAATGAGTGAACGGTCGATGAGACCCTTTGATGGTACAACCGCAATAGGATATTCGACAAAATCACTCCTTATAATGGAAGCTTCCACTTCCGCATGGTTCGGGATGATTATGCTACGTATTATGTGCGGAAGTTCAGGAGAACCCCGCTCAAACGTTACCGCCTCGTCGTCCAATTGCAGCCCATAATATAGTTCTCCATCTATCTCAATCGGTATGCGCGTAAATCCTCCAATTTCATATGCAATGACAGTCTTAGACCCGGTCGAGGAGACGACGGCAATATCCATACTATTCCCATTGATATGTATCTCCTCTGAATAGACAAAGGAAAATAAAAACAGGAATATCACTGCAAAAATTCCTAGGTTTTTCATTATTTCCTCCTTTCTTTCATTATGGTTCTGTGAAAAACTTCACCACAGAAGCTATTTTGTTTTAACAACTTATCAAACATTTACTTTCCTCCCCCTCTGTGAACTCAAATGTGTAATTCTCTTTTGAGTAATTGGTAAAGCTTTTAGCCTCGCAATGAACCAAAATGTCTCACCTGTTGCTTCATTTTTGGCTACCATTGTTCTCAGTCTGTCTTTAGTCTTTGATAAACATAGAAATACATTCTTTCTCTGCGTTTCATTCGTAACCTCAGGACATGCTTTGCGTCTCTGCGGTAAAAGTATTATTTTCTCTGTGGTTTTATGGTTTCTTTCATATTCTTTCATACTTTTTTTCCACATCCTTCATTATAATGCATTATTAAATGCATTATAATGAAGGATGTGCATGAAATTCAAGCATTCTCTATCTGAAAATGCACTATTGGTAAAGGTTCTACAAAAAAATAAAGGCTCTTGACAAATGATTTCATTTATGGTATAATGTTTCCACATATGAGCAACATCAACACAAAACTCCGATTGAAGGCAGTAAAACACTATCTCAACAATTCAGACTCACTGAGAAAGATTGCATCCCGATTCCACATCAGTTACAGAGCACTCCACAAGTGGGTACTGTGGTACAAACGGGATGGGGAGAAACGTCTCCTCTCCACATACACACGTCCCTGGAACAGGGTCCCCAAAAGGCTTGAAGAAAAGGTAATCGGACTGAAAGAGGAAAAACCGTATCTCACGGTAAGAAGGACCAGAGATATTCTCAAGCAAGAAGGTATTTCACTCTCGGTGAAAGGAATATGGGGAATCTGGAAACGGTACGGGTATGCAGGTTACCATAAGAAATTTCTTAGTAACGATTTCACCGAGCACTGTAGATGGACAACGGAGGCAACACGGAAATATGAGCAGGCAAAAAAACTCCATAAATCGGGTTTAATCGAGCAAAGTGCAGAGATCCTTAACTCCATTCCTGTCCTTCCACGTAACGAGTTACTCCTGAAGATTCCGAATGAACGTCTCAATCGCAGAAGAATCGTAGAAAAAACCCATACCACGTTCGGGAAAATACCAGTGCATCCCTTTATGGAAGATCTCCGCACCCTTATCCAATACTGTAGGAAAGAAAACCTTAACTACTCCATCACACGTCTTGGTGTACTCGAATCGATGGCGCTGTCGTGGGATGCAAAACCTACGGAGCAGTTAGAAAAATCGGAGAAACTCCTCACTACTCTCAAAAAAAGAAAAGACTGTAATTCCTATCTCCTCTTCACACTCCGATTTACTCTTCTCATATCAGTGGGAATCGCATGCGTTCTTCTATCAAAAGCTAAAAAGGCGTATCGTATTGCGAGAAGGTGCCATCGAATCCTGAAAAAACGGCGACATTCCTCAGTTAATCTCATGCTCCATCTCGGAAATCTCTTTGCATTCCTTGAAGACAAAACAAGGGCTGAGTATTGGTACTTGAAATGTCTGGAGAAAGCGAATGAAAGAGAAAAGGAACAGGTCAACAATTACCTTGCTGACATTATTTTCTTCAAAGGGGAGTACAAAAAGGCACTCTCCATTGTGAAAAAGGTCAAAGTTTCCGAATGGATTCTCTATGCAAGGATCCATCTCTTCCAATCGATGGAGTATCTCAGCAAGGGAAGACCCCAAAAAGCGATCACACTCTCGGTAAAAACACTCAATAAGTTAAAGAAGGAAAATCTGCATGGAGGTATAACTGCTGCGTACTCCATCCTGGCAAGTTCATATTCCAGTCTCGGTGACAGACACAAGGCGATCAAAACATTAAAGAGGCTACGTCCATTTCTCAAGAAATATAAATTGAAGCGGCTGTTAGAAAGACTCGTCATGCTCACATCAGACTCCTCTGAAGAGTACCCATCCTCTCCACGATATGAAGATTTCCTCCCTATCGAAAAACTTGTTCTTCTTCTTAAAAGAGGTGAGTATTGGAAAGCATACCGATTCGCTTACAAAAAAGGAATAGTCTCAGAGCTTCACCGGTATGCGTTTTTCTTCCCCGATGCAATAATCAAACTCTTAGAGCGAGGAAAATCAACTGGACTCCCTTCTGCAATGCTACGATTACCCGTATTCAACAGAGAAAGACCCCTCTACCATATCAAATTACTTGGGCCGCTTATCGTCTATAAAAGGGGACAGTATCTCAAAACGAAAATAGCCCCAAAGAATTCATCTTTCTTAATAGCTTTTGCTTTGAAAGCAGGAGAGCCTGGAAAGCGGATTTCTCTCGAAAAACTATTTATAAACTACTGGAAATCAAGCAACAATCCCTCACGGAATCTCACCCATCTACTCCAAGAACTTCGGAAAATCCTCGAAATTCCATCACATCTTCTTGAAGTTTCACACCATACAGGGAATCTCATAAATAGAGGAATCTATTTCACCACTGACTATGGCGAATTCAAAGAGGGATTAGCGCAGGCAAAGGCACTCAATAGAGCGGGAGAGTGGGAATTTGCTCGAAAGGAATTTCAAAGGGCATTCGCACTCTTTCGTGGTGAGCCATTTAAGAAGATGTATGACAACTGGTCAGACGACATGAGACTCGAAACCTTGTTTTTGTTTGAAAAAGAGATGGGGTACTTTGTCGAGGACCTAATATCGCATGGAAGAATAGCGGACGCGAGAAGAATGGAGAAGAAGGCAAGAAAGATAGTAGGAAGTTTGGAATAGTATTTAATTCACTTAGCCTGACACCAACGCCTGCCCCCTATCCCCTATCCCATTCCTCATCCGCTTAAAAATTTCTTGACACCCATCCTTAGCTATGTTATACTTGTGTGAATAAAAATGAAAAATGGAATAACAGCATTGTTGGCGGGAATTGTCTTACTCCTATTTTCTTCCCTCCTCGCTCAGGCTCCCGACACACTTTGGACAAGAACGTTTGGGGGAGATTCTGCTGATATAGGGTCTTCAGTTCAACAAACACTTGATGGAGGTTACATTGCTGTTGGAGGGACAGGTTCATTTGGTAATGGAAAAACGGATGCTTATTTAATTAAAATGGATATGAATGGATACTTCTTGTGGTCAAAGACTTACGGTGGACTTGCAGCGGATTGGGGATCCGCCGTTCAACAGACCCTCGATGGTGGATATATCATAGCTGGAGGGACTTCCTCTTTTGGAGGAGGATTGAATGATGTTTTGCTAATCAAAACAGATTCATCCGGAGATACCATATGGACAAAGACATATGGAGGTGAGGGCTTCGATTTCTCTAGATCAGTTGATGCAACATCAGATGGTGGATATATAATTGCGGGTGCTACGACATCTTTTGGTGCAGGATGGTATGATGCTTACCTAGTTAAGACTGATTCGCTTGGAAATTTATTATGGTCTAAAACCTTCGGTGGAGTTGATGAAGACATTGCTTTTTCAGTTCAGCAAACATTCGATAACGGATACATTATTGGTGGATACACAGATTATGGTAGTGGCAATTCTTCAGTTTATTTGGTAAAAACAGATTCATTTGGCGATACAATGTGGACAAAAAAATATGGTGGTCCCAACTGTGATCAAGGATATTCATCAATAATTACCAGTGATAATGGCTACATTATTGTTGGTGAAACATCATCTTTTGGTCCAGGCGGCTCAAATGTATACGTTGTAAAAACTGATGAATTGGGTGATACAATGTGGACTGCTGTATATGGAGGTAATGAAATAGAGCAAGGATATTCTGTATGCGAAATTACTAACAGTGGTTATGCCATAGCAGGATATACTGATTCATATGGTTCAGGTAATGGAGATTTCTACCTATTAAGAACAAATGAAGATGGAGATACTCTCTGGACAAAGACCTTTGGCGGAAATCAATGGGAATATGCTCTCTCTATTCAAAGTTCATCTGATGGGGGATACATAATTACGGGATATACAGAATCATATGGAGAAGGTAATGGCGATGTTTATTTAGTAAAAACAACAGAAGATCCTGCTAATGTTAATGAAGAGCGATCTCAGAAAATCCCTTCCCAAAGCCTGAAATTAACTGCGTCCCCAAATCCATTCTCCGTAAGCACCAATATCCAATTACAGGGAAGTAATAGAGCCACTGTCTCCATCTACGACGCCTTGGGGAGGAGGGTAAGGGAGATTTCACTTTTACCTTTTAACTTTCGCCTTGGAGCCACCTGGGATGGTCGGGATAAAGCTGGGAAGGCGCTCCCTCCTGGCATCTACTTCCTCAAACTCAACAGCAAGCCTGTCGGGAAAGTGGTAAAGGTGAGGTGAAAATGAAGCAAAAGAACATACTAATTCACATAATACAATTTGCTGCGATTTTTGTGCTCTTGTTTAATACTCTTAATAGTCAGACAATTGTAATCCTCACATCACCAAATGGTGGCGAGGTTTTTGCATGGGATTCGACTCATACTATTACATGGACCTTCTCACCTCCGCCGAATTGGCCTTATGATTGTCAACTTTTCCTCTCAACCGACGGTGGAGAAACATTTCCAGACACCATTACCTGTTCTGTTGCAGGAGATACATTCTGTCTTTGGACTATTCCCCATGTAGTATCGACAACCTGCAGAATTCTTATTCAGGTTGACTCTATGGGGATGTCCATTGGTTGCGAAGATGTCTCTGACTCGAATTTTAGCATTGTGCAAACTGCAATCAAGGAACAACGGCACTATCGACTTAAGACCACAGGCCTTAGGCTTATCGCCTTGCCAAATCCATTTACTACAGTGACCAGACTCAAGATCCTTGGTACCTTCAGGAATAGGAAATCCAACCTCACCATCTACGACCCAAGTGGTCGGTTGGTGAAGTCGGTAAAAGTATCCAATAGCGGCTGTCAACTCGGCGCTGACTTAATTCCGGGTATCTATTTCCTCAAATTCATGGCAGGCAAGTACACACAGATGAAGAAAATCATCAAAATCCGTTGATCCCCACCAATTCCACCACTTCTTCACATAAATATACTTCTCTCACTCTCTCTCCTTCGTCTGCGCTCAGGACAAGTTTCTTTTCTCCCCCATCAAGGGGGAAAAGGTGTGTTGGAGAAAGAAAAAGTTGTGAAACCCTTCGACAGGCTGAGGACTCAATGGGTGGTGAGTAGGCCGAACCGCTTCTTAGAATTATGCCTTTCATAACCCGGTGCTGAGCGAAGTCGAAGTGCTCGTATTGTTGTCCCCGTATAACCCTTTTCCACTCCATTTCATAAAGTTGACGAAAATAAGGTCCATTTTCTATTCGACAATATCACCTCTTATCAGTTTTATATGATTATTTGATTTAGCATAAGCGCGAACAATGAAACGATATTTTGTCTTCTCTTCTAATCCTGAAATAGATATTTGCAGTGTAGGAGGTTTTGTCAAGTCACTTGTTCTAATTGCTATGAGAAGTTCCACAATTGATTCTTTGCTATCAATAAAATCTTCCTTGTCTTCCTGGCTCAAACCGATGTTCACTTTTCCAGCTTCCTCAACATGAGAATGATAAGTACCTAAGAATTGTAGTCCCAAATCGCTTGATAATTTCTTACCTCTTCTAATTAAGCTTTCCTTACTGTAATTGATCTCACACCGTGTCCTTCTATGTGCTCCATAATTAAACGCATCCTTAATAAATACCTTTGCACCTCTTATTTTGCCAAAAAGAAGGCCTATAGATTCCTTCTTATACCTTGCCTCGTAGCCAAGCTTGGCTCTGTAAAATATTTCCCCAATTGCTCCTTTTTTTATCTTCACTCCCTCAATCATGATATTCCATGCAAACCAAAATTGTGTCCTAATTTCATAAACTTAGGTTCAACTCTCTATATATTTTTTGTTGAAAAATCTCATAAGACTTATCATTCACCAAAAATGATTTCCGTACTTCAACGTTTTCGAGAAGATCCTTTGGCTTTTCTTCGAAAACGTTTCTGCCTATTCCGAACACATAGCCTCGAGATGATATAATTCTGTTCCTCTTAACCGAGCTTTTTTAGCCATAATTTCCTATATACCTTTTGGGCTTCAATGTCAAGCAAAACCGAACCACCGAGCATTGACAGGTTTACTTCTATTCAAAACAATGAAGAATTGGATAGGAATACAAGGGTTGTGGGAATTCAACGACTGCCTCCTTTGCCAGGCTGCGGCTTCAACTCACAGTCACAGATTAGTCGGCTTAACAAGCCTGATTGCATGTCTAAAACCAAACGGTGTCAAAACAAACGGAAACAAACGAGCAAAAGCAAAGCGTTAAGCAATTTGAAATATGTCCCTACACTTCAAGTCGGTTTTTTTGCCTTATCCTATTCCGGTGATTTCTTTCCTCCACCTGTCAATTACCCATATAGCATCTTGAAGCCTAATGCCCAATTTTCCTTGACAACAGAAACCAGACAGCATATATTACAGAAGATGCAGAGTCGGATCTTCGAGGAAAAGAAAAAACGAGAAGGGGTATTGATATAATAGAAGGAGGAAGAACTATTAAAAAACTTTTATCTATTTTTCTTTTGATAAGCTTTTCTTCTGTTCTTAGCATTTTTGCTGGTTTCCCGAAGATTCATCATTACGATGACTATGATGTACCGAATACCTGGTTTCATCAAGGCAGAGCCAATTTCACCTGGAACTGGGTTGGTCCTGAAGGCGGCATTATGTTCAGGATAATTGTCGACCCATCTAACAATAATCTCGGTTTCTCAATTTCAGATGGTGGAGACTTGTGGAGAACTATTGATGGAAATTCCGTATACACGGGGAAGGTTTTGAAGTTTAAATAGCATCCAACTATTGCGTACATGAGTCTGCTTCAAAAGTGAAAATGGAAAAATATTCAAAATGACACAAATTTACGAAAGGTCTAAAATGCACATCCAAAAAATGAAAACCCTCAAATATGTGATTTATGCTATTCTCTTTCTCTCATCTCTCCCCGGTTGCGCAAAGAGGGGAATGCTTGTCAAATGCGGAAAAGGGGATTATGAAAGATTTCTCGAAGTTTACAAACCTCTAACCGATATAGACAGTTTTAAAGGAAACGGTAACTTCACAATAACAGCAAAGGACAATGAGCTTTTTGGAAAGTTCTCGATACTCTACTCAAAAGAACCACAAAAATGGACTATGACGCTCTTCGGTCTTTTCGGAATGGTGCTTTCAGAGATAGTGATAGAAAATGACAGTATCATAATTCTTTCATCCTTACTCGACCAGCCGTACAAAAACTCTCTTAAAAATTCCAAACTTGAAACTTACACCGGTATATATATCGACCCGGAATTGATTCCTTTGCTTACAACAGGAAGAATCCCCAATCCCCGTTCCAGCAGTTCCAGTTCCTGTATAGCAAAAAACGAAAATATCCAGAATTTCATTTTCGAAGATAACGCAAGAAAAGTGAGTTTCGAATGGGATAAAACGGAAAAAAAAGCAAACCATTACATATCCGAATTAAAAAACGGTAAATATCATCTTGAAGTGAAATTCGCTGATTACAGAAACATAAACCTCCTGTTGCTTCCACATTCCATTGTATTTGTGTCGAAAGGTAAGAACACTGCTTATCTTAAACTGAAATATGACTACATCGAGTTGTCAACCGAATAACAATGTTTTTTATACTACTTAATTTGGCGCTTGCGCCCGGACTTTTTCTTCTTATAATTTTTTACTTCGTTGACAGAGAAAGGGAGCCATTTGCCCGTATTTTTGCGACCTTCTTTGCTGGAATTGCCGCATCCATACCTATTGCAATTCTGGAAATCTTCGCTAAATCCTTGTTCTCACCTTTTTCGCAAACTATTTCTCAGAAAGTAATAAGTATATCTTATGTCTTTCTTGTTGTGGGTCCTGTCGAAGAGATTCTGAAATTCGGTGCGGTTATGGCAGTAGTTTTTGCATCAAGGGAATTCAACGAATGGTATGACGGTATTCTCTATGCCATGGTTGCTTCTCTGGGTTTCGCAACGCTGGAAAACATCGTATATGTCTTTTCCTTTGGTGCACTCACAGGATTTCTGCGCTTCTTCCTTTCTGTCCCGGCACATGCTCTTTTCGGTGGAATTATGGGCTTTTTCTTAAGCGGTGCAAAATTCTCGAGGAAACCTTTCCCCTGGCTTCTTGGAGCGTTGCTCATCCCAATTGTACTTCATGGGCTGTTCGATGCATTCCTTGTTTCTGGTAAGATCCCGATTATTCTGCTTGTAATACCTTTAAGTATTACAATGTGGATTTTCCTGATTGTTGCGATACGAAAAGGCTGGAAACTTAAAGCTGCTCCGAAGAAACGGACGGTAAGGAATAGGTAGTATGTAGTATGTAACTTGTGGAATAACGCTGCTGGACTACATACTACTAAAAAAGAATAATCTTCTCTTTCAATGTTTCTTTGTAGTTTTTGCCCTTAAGTTCCATCCTTATAAAATAGATGCCACCTGTAAGACCTGCTTTACTAAAGTGAATTTTATGGAATCCTGGTTTCTGCCATCCTCTGTGCAGGGTAGTTACCTTCTGACCCGCTACATTATATAACGATAACCCAACAGTATCGGCGAAAGGCAAAGTGTATTCAATAAATCCCCGAGAATGCATTGGATTAGGATAGACAAGAATCCCAGTTATCTTAATTCCCTCAACTGGCTCTTCCAAAATCCCCACACCTTCTCTCACAAGTGATGGGTCTCCAAACAGTGTGTAGTCCAGTAGATTCTGCTGAGGTGTCCAATCGGGGTCACCTGCCCAGGGATCCGGAAAATAAAGATTATTGAAATAATATACCTTGCAATCAAAAAGCGCATCCCCCACTCTTTCATTCTGCGAAATCAAATAGTAGTAAAAGTAGTAATTCAAGGATGCAAGGTTACCATCCGAAGGATCATCCCATCCAGGTGTATACCAACCATATCGCGTCGCAGCAACGATACCGGATGCACCGTTAGCAATCATAGCACGTGCAAGATTCGTATCACCCTTTGCATTACTACAGGAAGCTGCAAATACAACGGAAGGATGTGTATCATCAAGGTTCTGCACATCTGTAATATACATAAATGATGCCCAATCCATCTCCGAACTTTCGGGAATGGAATCCCCATCATCCCAGGACCACCACTTTCTGTAAGCACCATCACTACTCCCGTGTCCAAACCAGGGAGTTATCGAATATTGTCCACTCGACCACTCAGCAATAACATTTGCCTTTGTAATTGCGTATTCATGCGGATATACGGATGGACATAATCCAGCCTCCTCATACATTCTCGTGTACGTCCACCCGGAAAGAATACTATCCTTTATCGTTTCCATTAAAACAGCACCATCACAATCAGGCCATCCGGTATTATCCTCATTCTCGAAATTGGAAAAAGCACCCAGAAGAAGTGCCCTCTTTTTCCAGCTACCCTTATCCCTTTCAAAATTGACTGTTTTCCGGCATATCATACCCAATGTATCCGTATCGTTATAAGGAAATCTACCGACAAGGATTTCTGGAACAAAACCAATACTATCCTGAGCATATTCTCCATAGAATCCATCTCCGTCACTATCCCAGTCATCCGTTAGCTCTGCGAAGTAATAATCCGTTGGCGTATCGTATAAATGTTCACTATCAGGATAACACATCTTCATAGGTATCATATCAACGTTCCCACCTATAAGAAGGTATTCTATTCCCCAGGATATATATTTATCAATTAAAAAATTCCTGATTTTATCGGCTGTTAGCAAACCTGGATACTGGGCAATAACAGAATCTATACTGATTAATTTAACATTGAATCCAATACTGTTTTTCCAGTTTACAAGACTATCAAATGCGCTAAATAAATTATCTTTGGTAAGAATCACGTAGTCGAATGAATCTGCTCTTGAGCAAACTGTATAAGCATTCCTGACTTCATTCCAGTTGGTGAAAAGTTTTGAAGCCTTCTTTTCAACCCAACCCTGAACAGAATTGTTCGCTTCTTTTCTCTCATAGTTTATCATTACGCTGCAACGGGAATACATATAGAGACCATTTTGTGTGTACAAGAGAGGGAAATAGGAGATTCTTAGAAATGGTATGTTTCTAAAATAAGTTATTTTTGAATAGTATATTGGTTTTTGCGGAAATGGACTTTCCGATGAGTTGATGAATTCCCTTCTACGTACCCAACTTGCAATTGCCTGCTTTCTTGCAACCTTATCATCAGACAATGGTAGAGATGGGGGAGCGATTGTCAACCGTTTTTTACCGATACACTGCCCCAAGTCGTAATGCACAGAAATGGAAACAATTTTGCTTCCCGCGGGAAGAGCTACCAGGCGAGACTGTGCAGGCAAAACAGGTGTACCGGGTATTTGCAGCCTGTTAAATCCAGCCATATTTGGAGTGTTGTTAATAAAGCTCAATTGTTTCGATAAAAACCGAACATCCATTACGTCAGCCGTGAGCGAAGTGCCGATGAACAAAAACAGCAGAACAAGGATCTTTTCTTTAAACATTAATCCTCCTATTTTTCTCTCGTTTCAATGCAATACCTCATAATACAATTTAACATATATTCTTCTATAAATCAAGAGAAAATATATAGCTATGGAGCATATTTTTTTTGGAGGGGGGATGGAAAACTATGTAGTAGTTTTTCCAGGTAATGTTCTTAAAATATAAGATAAAATGAAATAGATTACACTTCCTATGAAGAAAAGAGAAATGGCTTCTAAAAGGAAGTTTACTGTTCTTGAAAAAAGCAATAAATGCTCGAAATACCGAAGCAAAAGAAAGATTGCACTGCCTGATAAACCTCCGGCAGTTACGATTTTCAGGAAATCACAGACAACTTTCTTTCCATCAATGTTCTTGAGTTTTCTTCTGAGGAATAAAAGAAGCAGGCAAAGGTTAAAGATACTTGCAACCGAGGTCGAAAGAGCAAGACCGCGAAAATATAGAAATCTCATAAGTATAAGAGAAAGAACTATATTAAGCGCAACGGTAAAAACGCTAAGAATCATTGGAGTTCTTGCATCTTTGTAAGCATAGAATATACTTGTTACAACCCTTGAAGATGACATTGCAAATATGCCAAGTGAGTAGAAACCAAGTGCTTGAGAGGTGAAAACTGTGTCTTGTGCGGTAAAAGCACCTCTTTCGAAAATAAGCCCAACGATTGGAACACGCAGAACAAAAAGAAAAATGGAAGCAGGAATCGTTAAGAAAAAAACGAATCTCAAAGAGCGGGAAAAAATCTTTAGAACCGCACCATTCTTTGATTCTGAAACAAGTTTTGCAGCATCCGGCAAAGTGACTGTCGACACAGCCATCCCAAGTACTCCTATGGGTAATTGCATTAATCTCATTGCATAACCAAGATAGGAAACAGAACCTTCGACAAGTAGTGCTGCAAGAAACATATTGACCATTACATTAATCCTTGTTACCGCATAACTGAACTCTATGGGGACCATAATCTTTAAAAGTCTCTTAAGACCCTTTTCCCTGAAGTTTATCTTTTTTATTAATCTGAAACCGGAACGTATGAAGTAGGGAATCTGAATAAGCAACTGCAGAAAAGCACCAACCAGAACTCCAATACCAATGGACAGAATCGAAGGAACTCCCCTGCTAATTAATAATGGGGAAATTAAAAAACCACAACCTATTATTCCTACGTTGAAAAGTGCAGGTGCAAAACCTGTTGTGAAGAAATGATTGTAGTAGTTTAGAACTCCCATTGTCAAAGCCGAAACAACCATAAAGATAACAAAAGGAAATATCAAACGTGTCAAGCGAACTGTTAACTCAAATTTCTGAGGGTTTTTTGTGAATCCGTAGGCGATTGTATGAACTATTTGTGGTGAGAACACCATTCCAACTGCAACAGTACCACCTATAAAAAGCAGAAGTACATTGAATACATAGCCTGTAAACTGGAAGGCGTCCCTTTTCCCTTTATTCTTTTCATAATCGGAAAAAATCGGGAGAAATGCAGCGCTCAACGAACCTTCGGAAAAAAGGTCTCTAAGAAGATTGGGTATATTGAATGCAATTCTGTAAGCATCCATCATCATTCCCGCACCAAAAAGGTAAGACAATGTCATCTCTCTTGCAAGACCTAGTATTCTCGATATGGCGGTTCCAAGCCCGAAACCACCAACCTTTCTTCCAAAGCTTTGCTTTATGCCTTCTCTTTCTTGCATCATTACAGTTCGTTAATTTCGTCCATTTGTGTTTACTTTGTCTCCAGTATATCGTTTCCTTAAGTCCGTCATTGCGACTTCAAATCCGCTCTAATAGGGGGGGGGTATTGGGGGTATGTCAGCCCGAAGCAATCCAATATTTAAGGAAACTCCAGTCCATATCCTCTCAATATTTCCCTTCTCCTTTCGGTAAGATAACCTCCCGCAAGCACCTGCGCAATCACCATATCCCAGTTTTCATTTCCTTCGATAAGAACAGGACCATCTTCCGACAAAGCAATATCCCATCCAACGGAGAATAGGTTTGGGGAAATCAGAGCAGCTCTATTTGCAAGTGCTGCAATCTTCGACCAGTTTGGAATTTTACCGTCCTTAAAATATTTCTTTATATTCACATCCTTTTCCTCGACCCATGGACCTTTTTCCCCGATGTAACCAAAAGCTTCTTCGGCAAGCTTCCCATTTCGAACATCAAGATTTACGACATAACCACCCTGGTGAAGATTATCGGTAATACTATCCTTCCTCCCCACTCTTAACATAGCGAAATCAACGACAACTTCACCTCCCTTTGTCCTCAAGGTTGAAACCCTAACTGTGTTGAGTGACTTACCCCGTAGAACATTCATCTCTCGAGCTTGCTCTATTTTCTCTTCGACGATAAATCCCGTATATGGGTCTTCACTTTTTTGCCTTTTCTCAATATCTTCATTCATAAAAGAAAACATTTCATCCGAACTATAAGTCTTTCCTTCGTTGCTCTTAAACGAATTCTCGGAGATTATCTCATCGAATATCTTAATTCCCTTTCCTCCAAGAGAACTAATAGGCTTTATTACAAGACTCTGTATTTTTGTTTTCAAAAACCACTTTGCGAAATCATCCTTATTTCTCATAGGACTCCCATCAAACATAAATCCGCTGTCTGGATAATAGAAACCATAAACTTTAACAACCGGTAGATTGAACTGCGAGTAATAGATGAAGAAAAAAAGTTTGTTTTCAAGTATGGGAATCCATCTTCTGTGATTCAGAGCTGGTCTCAATTTTCTTTCAATCCGCTCGTTAGATATATATGAAAGTTTTTCCTGTCTTGAAATTGTTTTTTTGAAAAAACCGTAAAGATAATATTCTAACGGACTGAAACTGTGCTTTAAACCCAAAATAACAATATTCAGTAGTTGGATTACGGAAGGTTTATTACCAAAAGAACTTGCTTTTTGTAACTGCTTTACAAATTTCTTCGCCTTTGTAAAGACCGATTTCATCTCAAGGTCATTACATCACATCTTCCTATTTTTGTCAAGGCAAATGATTTTTCGGAAATTTAGTGAAAATATTCAATAAGTTATTTCTTCTCTAACCTTTTCTGACACTCCAGTCCCATTTTCGCATCCTGATATGCAGCACTCGTGTTTCCGAGTTCTCTTTCTGCATAGGCTCTATTAATGTAAGAATCACAAAAATCAGGGTCAATCTCCAGGGATTTCGTAAACGCCCCAATCGCTTCGCCATATTTCTCTGCTTTAAGATACGAAAACCCAAGATAATACTCCCCCTCTGCATCGGTATCTCCAGGAGCAACTACCTTCTTGAACACCCTTATTGCATCGACGAATTTGTCCTGGTTTAATAGTGCGAGACCATAGCTGAAGTTTACATCCCTGTCGTCTGGATTTAGTTCAATAGCCTTTGCTAAAATAGCCTCTGATTCCTTTGCTTTACCATCTTTCAGCAAAATTCTTCCAAGGTCCACATAGATTTTTGTTGCTTCCTCTTTCCTTTTCTTGGCAAGTTCGACATTCTCTGCTTTCAGCCAATTGGGATCTTCGATAATCTTCAAAGATTTCTTTAGAATTTTCGCGGACTCACTCGTTTTTTCTCTAGTAAAATAGAAATTCGAGAGATTTATGTAAGCATCCATATCACCGGGAACAAGTTCCAGTGCCTTTCTATAGGTTTTTTCCGCTTCGTCATTCTTTTCTAACTTCTCAAAGCAATAGGCAAGGAGATTCAATGATTGTGTGTTTTTGCCATCGAAATCAAGAGACCTCTCACTTCTCTTTGCGGCAAGTTCATATTCCTTGTTTTGCATATGCTTCAAAGCCCCATTGTAAAAGATAGCCCAATAGTTAAATAGGTTGTCATTCTTGAGTTTATCAATGGTTTTTGGATCAACGGAAATTGCTTTCTCGGTTTGCTTGCAAGCCTCCTCATACTGCTTCTTGCCAGCATAAGCTTTACCTAACCAGAGATATGTTTCTGGGTTCTGAGGCTCTGCCTGAACAGCAAGTTTGAACTGCTCAATGGCTGCATCATAATTTGGTGGACTCTGACCATAATAGACTTTGCCTGCTGTCATATATTGCGATTGACAACCTATCATTACGAATAATGTAAGAATAGAAAGTATTAGTAAGGATTTTTTGAAGTGTTTCACAATACCTCCAGTATTAAGGTTAAACAATTCTCAATTCACTATAGATAGCAATTAAAAGAGAAGATGTCAAGAAAAAAATGTCTGGAGTGCCTCCTTAAATTCTCTTGACATCTTCTCCTTTTAGTAGTAAAAAAGAGCATATGAAGAAAATCAAACTGGTGATTTTTGCAGCTGGACTCCTCGCAAGCATCCTTTTATTATTTTTAAAAACTCCAATCGGACTCACACGAGCCGGGCAGAATGCACTGGCAGTTTTTGTCTTTGCAATTACTATGTGGATTACCGGTGCTCTTCCACTTCCGGTTACGGGAATTGCAGTATTTGCTCTTCTATCCTTGTTGAAAGTTTTACCTGCAAAAACCGTTTTTTCTCTTTTTGGAAGCAACGCAGTCTTTTTTATCCTTGGCGCTTTTATTTTAGCAGCAGCAATGATGAAAACAAGACTTTCTACCCGATTTGCGCTTAAATTCTTGAGCTTTTTTGACAGAAGCCCCTTATCACTTTTTACCGCAATCTTCATAGTATCTGCCTTTCTCGCTTTCTGGATGCCGGAACATGCTGTTGCTGCATTGATGCTTCCCGTTGTTCTTGAAATAGCCAGGGGATTGAAATTAAACCCGAAAAAGGAGTCTTATGGTAAAATGCTTTTTCTTGCCATTGCCTGGGGAGCGATTGTGGGAGGAGTCGCAACATTTCTTGGAGGGGCAAGAAACCCTCTCGCAGTAGGAATGCTATATGAAAGCTACAACACTTCGATATCCTTCTCAAGATGGATGCTTGCTGTGGTTCCAATCGTCATCATCATTCTTGCAATCGTATGGATTCTAATGAGAATGACATTTAAGGTGGATGTTGACGATGTATCGGGCGCAAGAAGGATTCTAACTGAAAAACTAAATGAAATGGGTAAAATGAACAATGCAGAAAAGGGTACTGCAGTTATTATTGTATTTACTATAATAGCGTGGACCTCCTTATCTGGTTATCTCGGACTCGCAGTTATAGCATTACTCGGTAGCCTTCTGCTTTTCATCTTCAGGATTATCACCTGGAAGGACATAGAGAACTATATAAATTGGGGAATAATATTGATGTATGGAGGTGCAATTGCTCTTGGCTCTGCACTTGAAATTACTGGAGCAGCAAAATGGTTGGCACAAACGGTTATTGGTAACAAAATTCTCTCACCATATCTCTTTGTCCTTGTTATAAGTTTCATAAGCATATTATTAACGGAAGGAATGAGCAATGTCGCAACCGTTGCCTGTATGCTTCCTGTCGCTTTCAGTCTGGGCAAAGTTTTTGGCATAAATCCGATCGTCACAACATTTGCAGTAGCAGTACCTTCGGGTCTTGCTTTTTGCCTGCCTATCAGCACACCCGCAAATGCAATTGCATACTCTTCTAACTTCTACGGGGTGAAGGATTCGCTGAAGCTTGGAATCTTCTTGAACATTATTTCTTTCTTAATCTTTAACCTTATGGTCAGATTCTTCTGGCCATTGATAGGACTCGTACCATGAAATTAATGCTCGTTTTGTCGAATATCAGCTTCTCTTCCTCCTCTGTTACATACGCATTTGAAAAAGCAGAAAAGGAAAATTACGAACTAATAGTTGTTTTTGTTCTCGATGAAGAGATACCCGATTCCGTTTCATCTCTTCTTATGTACATTGGTTTTTTGGGACCAAAACCAACCGAGGAGTTAAAAACTACGCTACTCGAAGAATATAAAAAAAGAGCACAATCGGAGCTTGAAAGAGTGGAGAAATTGGGCAATGAAAAAAATATACAAATGAAAAAGGTTTTGAAAAAAGGGAGATTTGTGAAAGAAATAATTGAGGTTTGCGAAAAGGAGAAACCTGACTTCGTAATAACATCAAGACCCAGAGAGCCTATGCTCTCTCAGGTACTTTCAAGTTATAATTTGGAAGAATTAAAAAAGAAGCTCGGAGCAAAACTTATTGTTATTGATGAATAATGAGAACTAATGACCCGCTAAATCACTATCACAAATTCTTTATTGAAATTGCTTTTTGTACTTCTGTGGTACTGGCTGGATGTCAATCAGGATACATGGTTGCCGGTAAAACTACTACTATACCTTTCCCTACTTTGAATTATGACACAGGAATAGATAGCTTGAAAAAGGTGTTGAGAGCAAACTCAACTAATCCTGATGCTCACATCGCCTTAGGAAAACTATATGCTGCAAAAAGTTCATACAACAAAGCCTGCAGACAAACCGAGAATGCTCTAAATCTGTTACCAGAAAAACTTGAAGAATTGAGGAACGATTCAGAATTTAACTATTGGGCAATTTTCTATAATGCAGGATTAGCGGCTTTTGGAGAACAGCATTTTTATCTTACAATCAAAAGAATTAAGAGATCTCTTGACTTTGACTCAAAAAGTGGAATCTCCTTCAATCTGCTTGCACTCTGCTATGAAAAATTAGGGAAAGACGATGATGCAGAGAAAACCTATAAGAAGGCAGTGAAGTTAGTTCCAGATAATATAGATGCCTATATAAATCTTGCGAATTTTTACAAAACAAGGAATAAATTTGAGAAAGCCATCAAAATATTAACCGATGCTCAGAAGATAGTGGATGATTCTCTTTGGCTTAGCTGTAAACACCCATATAAACTTGAAGAAAGAAAAAAAATAAAATCCAGGGTTCATTTAGAACTTGGGAAAATGATGTTCTTACTCCCCTATCATTCTGAACCTCACGAACTATCACCCTGAATTTTGGTTTGATTAATTATAGCATTGATTTAGTCTCGGGTTGATGCCGAAATAAATTCGGCATGACGGTAAAAAATTTTGAGCTTTATTGAAATTTAATGGAGGAGAAAATGTGGTTGCTGGAAGACAAAAAATGAAAAAGCACTAAACTTTTTTTATATTAATTGACAAATGAGGAACTTTGTGATATACTATCATTTGAATATTGATGGAAGTTCGTGAGGTCATGTGAATCCAGAGATAACAAATAAAGGAAACCTCACGATATTAATTGATCTCTGTAGTCTGATTATAAATAGGAGGAAAAATGGAATGGTTATTATTTGGTGGATTAATACTCTTGATGAGTATCTTCGGTAAAATTCCACAAATGGAAGCAGGAACCAAAATCTTAAATGCAATCAAAATTCCAGTTGGAATTGTCGTTTTCCTTGTAGGACTTTCTTCATTCGATTTGGGTGGGAGATATGTCTTCGGAGGGATAATGGGTCTCGTTGCTGGAGTGACATTACTCTTCACACTCTTTAAGCTGATTCCAAAAGCAGAATCCTCGATAGATAAAGTATCTACAATTCTAACTGCTTTTGAACTTCCTATTGGAATCCTTGCGATACTTGCGGCACTTATTGCTATGTTTTAAGTTTCTTCTTTTTTGCGGCAGGAAAAAGCACATTATTCAGAATCAATCTGTATCCTGGTGAACTTTTGTGTAATTCAAGCCTTGTAGGCGGGTCCCCTACAAGATGCGCATAATCTTCCGGGTCATGTCCTCCAAGAAATGTATATGTTCCCTCACCATAATTTCCATGAATATATTTTGTCTCTTCAGTCCCTATCATTTCTCCCATTATTACAACAGACCTTTTCAGCTTGCTCCGTCTGAAACCACAGTCCTGTCCTAGAAATTCCTTAACGAGTGCAGTGTGGTCCTGTGTGAGCATAGCGGGAACAGGATCATATTTAGCTGAAAACTCAAATAGCGAAAAATAGGTATCCTGTCCTCTCTGCTGTGCCTCTTTTGTAACATCAACATCCGAATGCTCGTAAACTAGAGGATTGGTAACAAGGTTAAAATTCTCAAAAGCAAGACACTTAGAAAAATCCAGCTTGCTTTTGTAGGCGACATCTATATCATCATCATCAAACGGGATAGCAACGACATCGACACTGCCTGAAGCAAGTGCAATGTCGAGAGTAATTGGGGCGGAGCACATAGCAAATAGAAAACCCCCCTTCGCTATGTATTTTTTCATCTCCTCTGCCACAGCGTGTTTTAATTCCCATACCTTCTTGAATCCAAATTTCTTTGCTTGATCCTTATTTGTCCTTACCTCATCCCTGTACCAGGATGCATTCCTGAACGATGCATAAAACTTCCCGTACTGTCCTGTAAAATCCTCGTGGTGCAAATGCAGCCAGTCATACTTGTATAGTTCTCCCGTGATAACTTCCTCGTCCCAGATCTTCTCATATGGTATTTTTGCATAGGTTAAAGCAAGAGTTACAGCATCATCCCACGGCTCTTTGTTTTCAGGCGTATAAACTGCAATTCTGGGAGCCTTTTCAAGAACCATCTTCTCCATATTATTACCCTCTATGATATTGTAGATAGACATCAAATCGGTCGAAGAAATTTCCTCAAAACGAACACCCCGCAAGAGACAGAGCTTTTTTGCTTTTTCCATATCATCAAAAAGGAATGAACCTCCCCTGTAATTCAATAACCATTCTACATCGCTACCCCTCTCAAGCACCCAATATGCAACTCCATATGCTCTCAAGTGGTCACTCTGAGTCATATCCATTGGAATTAAAATGCTCTTAGGAAATACGAAACAAGGTATGAAAAACAATATCAAAATATGCAATATTAGTGAAGATTCAGGGGTAAATTTATTTGGATTTGCTACCTGAGGATTTCTTGCTTGGTTGCTTTTTTCTTGTATCTGCCTTCTTATCGTTCTTTTCACTTTTTTTAGCTTTTTCCTTGCTTTCTTGTTTCTTGTTCACTGTGACTTGTTTCTTGCTTGTTTTTTTATTTGACTTCGTCGCTGACTCTAAGATTTTTATTTTTTCTTTTTTCTCCCAGGTGTCCGAAATCCCATCGCTGTTCTTGTCGATAAAATAGTCATTCTGTAGGTCATTCCAGGGTTTCTTGGTCTTATTGATTTTTTTATCCTGTTGCAGATCGTTTATCCCGTCACCATTCTTATCGATGAATCTATCGGTCACATTTATGTCAATGATTATTTTACTTTTCTTCTTTTTGCTTGATTCTCCAGAAATGTCGTTTGTACCACTCAGATCAAAGTCAATTACATTGTCATTGATTCCATTCCCATCGTTGTCTATGAAATTAGTATCCAGATCATTCATACCATTACCGTCTGCATCCTGAAAAAGGTCATTCTTACCATCTTTATTCTTATCGACGAATTTGAAAGGAAACTTGTATTTCTTACCATTTACATCATTCACTCCGTCTCCATCGGAATCCTGGAAAAGATCATTTTTCCCGTCCTTATTCTTATCCTCAAATCCAACTACCTTCTCTTCTTTGTTTCCCTTCTTGTTTTGCGTTTTCTCAATAGGGTGAACAAATCGAGGAATTAAGAAAATAAAAAGAATTAATAAAAGCAGTCCTCTTTTCATTATTTCTCCTTTTTTTTGATATCAGAAAATCAGTCTTCTGTCAAGTTTTTTATTCCGTCTGCAATTTAAAGTTAGAATTCTTATGTTTTACCATAGTTTCCACTTCATATTTACTTTTATGTTCTCTCTTTCACCGGACTCAATAAAGAATTCTCTGCCAATTTTGAAATAACCTTTCTTTGTGAGTTTTATCTTATGTTTACCAGGTGGAATCCCTCCAATTACTGCGGGTGTTCTGCCGAAATACATACCGTCCAAATATATCTTAGCTCCACCTGGACGAGATAGTATTTCCACCGAGCCAGGTAATACGGGATGCCGAAATAAGGGAGCAGGAACATGTTCGGCATCCTCTTCGACATAAAAATGGCAGACATCTGTGCTGTAGTTATCTTTATTTCCCGATAGTATTTCTTCGTTGATTTTCTTTATAGCCTTTTCTCTATCACCTTTAATGCTGTATTTTTCCCCTTCGATTCCCAAGATATCCGGGAGTTTTAGCGGTTTTCTTGAAGCAACCATACAAATAAACTCCTCTCCTTCCGGACCTCTGACCTTAAAACTAAAATCGCCATCCTCTGGGATTTGGTAAGTTTTATTTGCCTTTATTGATATTTTGTCCTCAGCATCTTCTGGAAGTATCAAACTAATCTCACCATCCGTATCAATATCGTAGACTACGATGTATGCATCCTCTTCCGATCTAAAAGAAATAAAGATGGATTCATCAGCATAATATGTTGACTCATCACCCTTATCTACCGACACATCGATCTTAAAATTTTGTGCCACTTGGGAGTGTGCGGTTACGCTGATAAGAAAAAACAGCAGGACGAAAACTGTGTATTTTTCCATTTTATCTCCCCATTCCACCCTTGCTTTTTTTAGATTCAGGTTTTCTGTCACTGTTTCCTGATGGGGAGTTTTTTGGCTTCTGTGAGTTAGAGGGTACACTACGGGAAGTATTTCTGTCCTTTGAATATTCTATTTTCCTAGATTGTTCTACCCTCTTAGTCGTAATCTTTTTCTTTTCCTTAACATCATTTTGATTTTTCTTCTCGTCATTGCTTTCTTTAACAGATAATGGAATTTTCTTATCCTCGACGATCTTTTTCTTTTCGGAACTCTTGATTATTTGAAAGTCGCCATTCTTATCTCCATTCTTCCGCTTTTCATCAAATTTCCTATCGGTGACATTCAGGGGGACATCAGACAGCTCCTTTTTCGAAATAGTGAATCCTTCTCCACCGAGGACTAATGTGGGTTCTTTGGTTGCCTTAAATGAAGGACTCTTGGAAAACGTCTTTTTTGAAAGCTCTGGCTTTTCAGATTGAAAAGCAGACGCTTTGCCTTTCACAGTCTTCACAGGTTCTGCCTTTGCCAGTTCAATGTTACTTGCCTTTTTAATGGGAGTACCAGATACTGTCTGATTTCTGTTTCTTCCATAGTATTCTGGAGGTCTTTCGCTTTCTTTCGCATTTAAAGCATAATTTTTACTACCCTCTCCACCATAATAGTTCGTCCTGTAAGGCTTATAACCCCCGGAATAGTCATTTCGCCATCTCCCATAGCCATCCCAGTAATAATCGTGGTTATAATAGTAATAATCGTAATTATCCCAGTAAGCATAGTAATGACCATAATATGGCGGAGAATAATACCAGTATGGATGGTAACAATAGTAAGGCTGATAGCCCCAACCTATCCAAAAACTGAAATACCATCCATAAGAGCAGCAACTGTTGCAATAAGGTTCGCAGTAATAATAGTCATAATAGTCATAATAGTCGTAGTAAGGATACCAGGCATAAGTAGGATACCAGTAGTAATTTATACGGTGCACAGGATAGTATTGATACCAGCTGTAGTAGTTAGCACGATAGTACCCCCAGGTCCATGGTGGACCCCACCACCGACCGTGATGTGCTTCAGATGTTGCTGCGGTGAGAGATATTAGAAGTGCTACAATAAAAACCAACAATACCAACTTCTTTTTCATCTGAACCTCCTTTTTTGTGAGGTCTTAAAAAAGAGCAATAGAGAGACCTCTTAATCTGTGAAACTTCTTCATTGAAGATTGTCATTTTCATATTTCACTCCAGGTGGTGTAAGTTCGCGGTTGCCTTCGTCAATCTGGTATGCCCAATCAAAAGCACACCATCCATCACCCAAATCGCTAATACGAAATTTAGCAAAATGGTCATCTCTGGTCCATACAACATATCCATGACCTTGAATCAACTCCACCCATCCCAGGTAAGACCAGCCTTGTTCAGGAGCATAATTGATATCATCAAGAGCATCGGTATATCCAAAATCCTGGATATCCGTTCCATCGCTGCAGTTCATATAATGAACGCTGTAAAGAGTATCGAATTCATAGTATATGTCAGTATGACTGTCGTCGAAATTAAGAACTATCTCTTGTGAAAAATCAAATCCAGAATACGACGGGTCGGTTATGTAATTCTTCAACATTGCCGAGCCTTCGGGTCTTGGAGTATCATAAACAAGATCAAGCGAAAGGTCGCTCTCGTTTCCAGCATCATCTAATGCCGTTACCGCATAGTAATATGTAACACCATTCGTTACATTGTAATCGACGAAATATGGACTGTAAACACTTGTTAGAAAATCAAAATATCCCGTTGCTGCAAAACTCCTGTAAACATTATACCCGTCAAGATCGCTTTCACTATTGGGATACCACTGCAGGTAAATTGCCTCATCCCCTGTTGTACTTCTTACACCCCTTGGAACGGCAGGTGCTTCAGTGTCGGGTTCACAAATCCTACAACAGGAAACCAGGATTAAACTCATTATTATCACACACAGATAAATATACTTCATTACACGTTCCTCCTTTTCTTCTACAATTATAACGAGCAAGAAGTATGCCAGAATAGCACAATTCTTAAGTGCTTATATTATTTAATTTATCTTCGAAGTAATTTCACTTTTTTTTCTATTGCACAATTACTGTGCAATACAGGCTATTTTCTGCACATCATTCCAGCAAAAATCATAGATTTCGGGGATGGAGCTTACCTGCGGCTGAAACACAACTAAAAACAGTATGAAAAAGAAGTTGACGAAGAACACAAAATAGACTATAGTATCCAGATGAAAGGGAAAAGGAATAGATTAAAGCGCAAAATTGTTTACAAAAACATACCAATTTTCTATTGACAAGAGAAAGCTTTTCTGATATGATTTAGTGAAAAATTTAACAAAGATGTAACCGACGATGGAGGAAAGATAAAATGGGCAAAACAATGGCTGAAAAAATTATTGGTTCTCACTGCGGCAAGGATGTAAAACCCGGAGATATTGTTGTCGCAAAGGTGGATGTAAGTATGGTGCAAGACGGAACCGGTCCGCTTTCTGTTCAGGAACTTCAAAAAATGAATATGGAGAAGGTCGTTAATCCCGAAAGAACAATATTATTCCTCGACCATGCAGCACCGAGCCCCAGAAAGGAACTTTCCAATGCACACAATATCCTGAGGAAATTTGCAAAAAAGACAGGGGCTTTTGTCTCCGAAATAGGAGAAGGTGTCTGTCATCAAAGACTTGTAGAATCTTTTGTAAATCCGGGAGAGATAGTAGTGGGAGCGGATTCACACACCTGTACATCTGGAGCATTAGGAGCTTTTGCAACAGGTATGGGCTCTACAGATATTGCACTCGCATTCGCTCTAGCAAAAGTCTGGCTCCGTGTTCCACAGACCCAGAAGTTTATCATTAATGGGAAACTCGGCAAGGGAGTTTACTCGAAAGACATCATCCTTTACATTATCGGAATGATTGGTGCAGATGGTGCGACATACAAGGCAATGGAATTCACAGGAGATACAATCGATAATCTCAGTATGGAATCCAGGTTCGTCATATCTAATATGGCAATAGAAGCAGGTGCAAAAACTGGTCTTATAGCAACGGATAATATTACAAGAGAATATCTTGATTCCAGAGGAAGAGGAGAAAAATTCTCCGAGATTAAACCAGATGTTGATGCGAACTATGAAAATATTTTCAATATAGATGCTGCAAAAATAGAACCGCAGGTTGCTTTCCCTCATACTGTCGACAATACGAAATCAGTTTCCAAGGCAAAAGGAATAAAATTAGACCAGGTTTATATCGGCACCTGTACAAATGGCAGAATAGAAGACTTGAGAATAGCGGCTAATATCCTCAAAGGAACAAAAAAACATCCAGCACTAAGACTGATTATCGTACCTGCATCAAGAGAAATTTATCTAAATGCCCTTAAACAAGGTATACTTGAAATTTTTGTTGAAGCAGGAGCAAGTATACTTGCTCCCGGATGCGGTCCCTGTGTCGGAGTGCACGAGGGTGCACTTGGTGATGGAGAGGTAGTTTTATCAACACAAAACAGAAACTTCAAAGGTAGAATGGGAAACCCACTGGGCTTTATTTATCTCTCGTCACCAGCAACTGCCGCTTACTCCGCAATCAGAGGAGAGATCAGCGACCCAAGAGAAGTTATTAATTAGTTGTTTAATTGTTTATTTATTCAGCTAGTGAATTACTTAATTACTAAATTTCTTAATATGTGCAAACAAAACGAAAGGAGCTACAAATGGCTACACTAAAAGAAACATTAGCCAAAAAAATCCCTTCACTTCGTGACGAGATTAAGGGTTTCGTAAAGGAAAACGGGGACAAAGTAATTTCTGAAGTTACCGTACAACAGGCATACGGAGGTATGCGCGGTGTCAAGGCTCTTATCTGCGATACTTCCGTAGTTCCGCCAGACAAAGGGCTAATAATTCGCGGTACTCCAATTGGAGAAATGAAGGATCAGCTCCCTGAAGCTGTCTTCTACCTCCTCGCAACCGGAGAAAAACCTGATGATGCTTCAGTTAAAGAACTAACGAAAGACCTCAAGAGCCGTTCCAAGGTGCCTGATTATGTCTGGAAAGTACTCGAAGCTATGCCTGGTGATTCACATCCAATGGTAATGTTCAGTCTCGGAATACTGGCAATGGAAAAGGAATCTCTGTACAGGAAAAGGTATAACGAAGGTATGAAAAAAACTGAGTACTGGGAGCCCACACTTGAAGATTGTTTAAACCTTCTTGCCAAATTACCGACTCTTGCAGCAGGAATTTACCGTCTTAGGTTCAACAAAGGTCCTCGCATTGAGCCGGATCCAGAACTTGACTGGGCAGGAGATTATGCAAAAATGCTTGGCATAGAAGATCCCACGGGTGAATTTGCAAACTTGATGCGTCTCTATCTGGTTTTACACTGCGACCACGAAGGGGGAAATGTAAGCGCACATACCTGTCACTGCGTTGGCTCCGCACTCTCTGATGCATATTACGCAGTCTCGGCAGGACTTGACGGACTGGCTGGACCATTACACGGGTTAGCAAATCAGATGTGCCTGCGGTGGGTAATGATGGTCAAAGACAAATTTAATGGTGTCCCCACAGAAGAGCAATTAAAACAATTCGCCTGGGATACATTAAACTCTGGTCAGGTTATCCCCGGATACGGACACGCAGTTCTAAGGGTAACAGACCCAAGATACGCAGCATTCCATGAGTTTGGTTCAAGGGTATGCACCAATGACCCTCTGTATCAAATCGTTGATAAGGTCTTCAAGGTTATACCAGAAGTTCTCAAGGAACATGGTAAGGCAAAAGATCCCTGGCCTAATGTTGATGCTGCTTCTGGATGCCTCCTCTATCATTTTGGTTTAACCGAGTTTGAATATTACACAGTTCTGTTTGGTGTATCAAGAGCTATGGGAATGTGTTCCCAACTTATCGTCAGCCGTGCTCTTGGTGAAGCAATCGAAAGACCAAAATCAGTAACAACAGACTGGGTGAAAGAGTTTGTGGCAAAAAAATAGAAAATAAGTATGCAATAGTGCGAAAATAAGAAAGTGGAAATTAGGAAAATCAAAAACCTCCTGACAACCAAAACAATTTCTAAATTTCCAATTTCCCAATTTCGATTTATGATAAAGGAGGAAAAGAATGGTTTTAAAAGGAAAGGTCTGGAAATTTGGTGATGACATTTCCACAGACCATATTGCACCGGGAAGACTATTTCACTTAAGAACCAATCTTCCTGAACTGGCAAAACATGTTCTTGAAGATGCAGACCCCGAGTTTGCGAAAAAAGTAAAACCCGGGGATATAATAGCAGGTGGAAACAATTTTGGCCTGGGTTCGTCAAGAGAACATGCACCAAGGATTATCAAAATCTCCGGTGTCACTTGTGTTCTTGCAAAATCTTTTGCCCGGATATTCTATAGAAATGCAACAAATGTTGGTTTGCCTGCTCTTGAAGTGGACACGGACAGAATTGATGAAGGCGATGAACTTGAGATTGACCTACAATCGGGCAAGATAAAAAACCTTACTAAAAATGAGAAACTAACCGCATCACCAATGCCCCCTTTCATGTTAAGAATAATAGAGGATGGAGGAATCGAGGAGCACATCCAGAAACATGGTGATTTTCAGCTCACATAAGTACTTAAGAAAATCCAAAAATGGAAACTGCGAAAGTAGAAATAAAGAGAATTTGCAATTTCGTAATTCGGTTCGTTATTTGCAATTAAACAAAAGGAGCAGTTATGGGAGAAAAGATATCAGTAGAAGATGGAAAATTGAAGGTACCTGAAAATGTAATTATACCATATATAGAAGGCGACGGTATTGGTCCGGACATAATGAATGCTTCAATGATTGTATGGAACGAGGCAGTAAAGGTGGCATATGGAGGAAAAAGGAAAATCGAGTGGAAAGAAATATTTGCAGGAGAAAAAGCACAGAAAAAGGTAGGAAATGTTCTTCCTGACGAGACCTTCCAGGCTATCCGTGAGTATATTGTATCCATAAAAGGACCTCTTACAACGCCTGTAGGTGGGGGATTCAGAAGTTTGAATGTGACAATGCGGAAAGTACTGGACCTATATGCCTGTGTAAGACCGGTAAAACACTACAAGGGTGTTCCTTCACCTGTAAAGAATCCACAACTTTTAGATGTTGTTATTTTCCGTGAGAATACAGAAGATGTCTACGCTGGTATCGAATGGGAACAGGGAACCGAATCGGTCAAAAAGGTTATCACCTTCCTTAACAAGGAAATGGGGATAAAAATTAGAGAGGATTCAGGCGTGGGAATTAAACCCATCAGTATTACAGGAACAAAACGATTAGTGAGGAAGGCAATACAATACGCTATAGACAAAAATAGAAAAAGTGTTACACTGGTTCACAAAGGAAACATTATGAAATACACCGAGGGTGCCTTCAAGGATTGGGGGTTTGAGCTTGCAAAGGATGAATTCAGAGACCATATCATCACTGAAGATGAACTCTGGGACCAGGTAAAAGGAGAAGATGGTGTGACACCTATAACCAAACCGGGTACATTCGGGGATCTGAGAGGGGGAAAAGAGGTGGGAAATCCCGGAGAGCGCATTGTTGTTAAGGATAGGATTGCAGACCAGATGTTCCAGCAAGTACTAACACGTCCCTCCGAATACGATGTAGTTGCACTTCCGAATCTTAATGGCGATTACCTTTCCGATGCATGTGCTGCACAGGTTGGTGGTCTTGGCATGGCAGCAGGCGCAAACATTGGTGATTTCACCGCACTATTCGAAGCAACTCATGGAACCGCTCCAAAATATAGGGGAATGGACAAGGTTAATCCGGGTTCCTTGATTCTATCTGGAGTAATGATGCTCGAGTATCTCGACTGGGATGAAGCAGCCAAACTAATAAAGAACTCTATTGAGAAAACTATCCTTGATAAAAAAGTAACTTACGATCTTGCAAGGCAGATGGATAATGTAAAACCAATAAAAACAAGTGAATATGCAAAAGAAATAACAAGGAGGATGAAATAGAAAAATTGGGAATTTTTTTCGGCTGCACCTCCCGTTCGGATAAGAAGCTATTTGAAAATCTGAAAAAGTTCCTTAGCTTAGCGGGTGTAGAATATACCTCACTCGGCATCGAAACCTGTTGTGGTGCTCCGGTCCTACTCGCTGGAGCCGCCGAGAAATTCAAGAAACAGGCAAAAAGGGTGGAAGACGAAATTAAAAAGAGTGGTGTTACCGAGATTGTAACTCCCTGCGCTCACTGTTACACAACTATCAAGACCGAATATTCGCATCTATTCCCTGATGAGAAAAGGAATTATACAGTAACACACTTATCACAGTTTACTCATAGACTCCTGAAGCAAGACAAACTAAAATTTAGGACTCCCATAAAGGCAACAATTTCCTATCACGACCCCTGTTATATTGGTAGAAAAGGGGACGGGATTTACTCCGAACCACGCGAAGTTATAAAAGCAATTCCGGGAGTAACCTTAAATGAGATAGAACATACAAAAGAACTCTCTACCTGTTGTGGTGGCGGAGGACTTCTAAGAGCATATCTACCATTGCTCTCCGTGGAAATATCAAAGGAAAAGTTAGAAACTCAATTTATTCCCGCTGGCGCAGAAATTGTCACATCCAGCTGTCCCTTCTGCTATCAAAACCTTTACGAAGGAAGTGAATCGCTTGAAAACATCGAAGTACTCGATATTATTGAACTTCTACTGAAAGCTATGGAGTGAAAATGGAAAAAGAATTCAAAGATTATATGAAACTTTTGTATAAGACTCGCAGAGACAAATTCACGAGAACGGCACTGCGAAGAGCAGTAAAATCTTTCAGGGAAAAAAGAAATGAAGCAATAAAGGCTTTCCCATATGTTGAAGAGGAAAAGAAAAAACTTCAGGAAACAAAGGATTTTGTCATAAAACACCTGGACGATCTTATCGAAGAAACGGAAAAAATAATCAAAAAAATGCACGGTTGTTTTCATTTTGCAAAAACCAAAGAGGAAGCACTCAAAATTTTAAAGGAACTGAGCGGAACAGGCAAAGTAATCTTAAAGGCAAAATCCATTACATCCGAAGAAATCGACATGAATGAAAATCTTGAAAAATGGGGGAACACTGTATATGAGACAGACCTTGGAGAGTTCATCGTCCAGAGTCTAAAATCACACCCTATGCACATACTTGCCCCAGCGGTGAACATACCCAAAGAGAAAGTAGCCGAACTCTTTTCGAAAATTGCTGGTCATAGCTTACCTCCCGATCCGAAGAAACTAACCGAATTCGCTCGTGAGTATTTAAGAGACAAATACTTCAACGCCGACATTGGAATAAGTGGTGCAAATGCGGTCACTGCGGATACAGGTTCCGTATTTCTATTTGAAAACGAAGGTAACATCCGCTTTGTTACCAATGCACCAGACACCCATATAGTTTTTGCAGGCATCGAAAAAATACTTCCAACATTATCCGACGGTTTCCGATTGCTTGAGGTTGTTTCACGATATGCAGGTTATCTTGCTATGACGTATGTTTCAATAATTTCAGGACCGAGTAAAACAGGAGATATCGAAAAGACTATCGTCTACGGAGCTCATGGACCCAGGGAGTTTCATGTAATACTCTATGACAATGGAAGAAGCGAAATAGCCAAGGACCCTTTAATGTCCCAGATATTAAGGTGTCTTAGATGTGGAGCCTGTATGTATGAATGTCCTGTTTATCCAATAACCACCGGATACTGGGGATATAAGTACATGGGAGGAATTGGTGTCCCATGGACTGCATACATTGCCGGCGGTTTGGAAAAAGCTGCACCATTGGCTTTTACCTGCACTTTGTGCGGAAGATGCGTAAAATATTGCCCTATGGAAATCGACGCACCTGAGATAGTACAGAAGCTGAGAGAAACACTGAACGAAAAGGGATACATCCCTCCATTTATCAAAACTATGGTGGAAACCGTTATGAGAGATGGTATACCCTATTAGACATCCTATCGGATCTTTGATTAAACAGATGCAAAGGCAGATTGCACAATGGAAGTTTAATAATCTGTGTAATCCGGTAAAAATCAATTTAATCACATAAGGGAGGGAAAGATGGCAGATTTTATAGACGTAAAAGTGGACGCCTTGAGAAAGTTCACCCAAGATGTGTTTATTAAACTCGGTGTTCCGACGGAAGATGCTGAGATAACTGCGAATGTGCTTCTCTCTGCAAATAAGAGAGGAATAAATTCTCACGGTGTAGCAAGACTAAAGAGATATGTTGGATACATTCAAAATAGTAAAATGAATCCAAAAACCGAACTCAAAGTCCTGAAAGAAACACCTGTCAGTCTTCTTATATCTGCTGGAAATGGCATAGGTCAGGTAGCAGGATACAAAACAATGAATATGGTTATTGACAAAGCAAAGAAAAGCGGTCTGGCATTTGCCAATGTAAAGGACTCCAATCATTTCGGAATTGCTGGATATTACTCGATGATGGCATTGAAGCACAATCTCGTAGGTATTTCTCTTACCAATTCCGCTCCACTGGTCCTTCCAACTTTCGGTAAGCAAGCAGTTATCGGAACAAACCCTCTTAGTTTTGCATTCCCAACAAAATCAGAAAAACCATTTGTTATAGATATGGCAACGAGCACTGTCCCCAGGGGGAAATTGGAAGTTTACAATCGAATGAACAAACCCATACCAGACGCCTGGGCTACAGATGAAAAAGGTAGTCCTACAACTGATTCATCCAAAGTTCTGGACAATATGTTAAACAGAAAAGGTGGAGGATTACTTCCTCTTGGCGGAGCTACCGAAGAGATGGGTGGGCACAAAGGATACGGTCTTTCTGCTGTAGTAGATGTCTTAAGTGGCGTTCTTTCGGGTGGTTCTTTCGGTTCCCTCATATATTCAAACAAACAGGCAGCTGGAGTATGCCATTTCCTCGGAGCAATCGATCCTGACATCTTCATAACAAAGGACGAATTCAAAAATAACATGGACAACTTCATAAAGATTTTGAGAGACTCGGAAAAAGCAGAAGGCAAAGACAGGATATACATCCATGGTGAAAAGGAATTTGAAAACGAAGATAAAAACAGAGAAACTGTACCTATTTTCCACAAGGTCCTTGAAAACCTGAAGGAAATTGGAAATGAAGTTGGAGTTGAAGCCAACTTATAAAAAAATTGTTCCAGATGGTACCACCTTAGGATAAAAAAATGAAATGTAAAGAATGTGGAAAAGAGATTACGGAAAAGGACTTCCTTTACTGTCCTCACTGCGGGGAGCAGTTGGGGGAAAAACAACCCGCCATTGCTGCCGTTAGACAATCAAATAAACACAGAATTCGCGGTAAGATGAAACTTGCTGCCGAAGAGATGGAAAAGGCACTATCCATAGACATCAATAATCCATACTATCACAAAAAGGTTGGAGATCTTTACTATCTTATGGGAAATGTTAAAAAATCCATAAAAGAGTTCCAAATTGCAATAGGATTCAAGAAGGATTTTGCAGATGCACATTACGCTCTTGGAATAGCATACTACAGGAAAGCCTGCTTAAAAGAGGCAATAGAAGAATTTGATAAAACACTTAAGATAAACAAAGGTTTTTCGATGGCTGACTACTGGTTGGGTATTTGTCATTTTCACAGAGGAGATGATGAAGAAGCAATCAAATCATTCAAAACATTTGTCAAGAACAATCCTGGTTCCGTTATTGCTCACTATCATCTCGGTATCATTTATAATTCAAGAAAACAGTATAAGTTTGCTGTCGAGAATTTCAAAAAGGTTCTTGAATGCAGCAAAAATCACGCTTCAGCCATATATAATATCGGCTATGCATACTGGGGTTTGAGGGAAAGAGGCGAAGCGATAAAGGCATTCAAAAAAGCTATTGATTTAAATCCTCGGGACAAAAGATCATGGGATATGTTGGATTTGCTGCTAAATGTTCAAGAACCATAAAGAACCTTCGGAAAAGAGTCGGATCTTATGAAAAAAAGTCTTTATATCACTTTCTTATTTTTCTTAATTTCGATTACATATATTCATGCACAGTTCATCTCCTCTGTGCCAACTGGAGATATCTTACCACATCTAACTGCTGCCCTATATGTTAAAGGTAAATTACCCATTGATGAGTCAATTGCTCCAAGAGATATTGATTTTGCTACAGGACTGGGTCTCTTTAATCGTGCTAATATCGAGTTCGTTTCATATTGGGGGGGTGCATACGCCTTCAACTTCGCATATCGTTTAATAGACGAAGAGCAGGGAAAACCAAGAGTAGCATTGGGAATAGACAATATTGCACCCATGCGCTACATTTCACCTTACGGTGCAGGAAAAGAAACTAGATGGGAAAACAGCGTCTACAAAGTTAGGAATTCGGAACAATTCTCTGCGTATGCAGTCATAGGAAAACTCATCGGTTTCTCAGATTTCAGTGTCGGTGTTGGAAGAGGAAAATTCGTCGGATATGGCACATGGACACAAACCCTGAACACAGATTACTACTCTGACGATACTCATAACGATGCATTTGGAATCTTTTTTAAGTGTCAGATTATAAATGTAAAAGGTTTCAAACCTTACTTCAGCATCGATGGAAGAAATTACGATTACGGATTCAGATTCGACCATCAGTATTTCACTATAAACGGGGGAGTAATAACCCCCAATAGCCTGCTTGTAGAAGATTTTAAACATTCTGTATTCGACTTAAGTGTAGCATTCTATTCGAAGTCAATATTCAGGAATGAAAAAATCACAGATATAGGCATCCTTAAAGGCAGAGTTTACGACGAAAAAACAGTCGACGCTTTGAGTGCAATGATTACGATTTCAGGAAAAAATTATTATAATACAATTGAAACAACCTCCGCTGGTTCCTACTCCATCAAACTTAAAGAAGGTATATACAGCATTCACGTCGAAACTTCCGGATACTATTGGAAAGAAAAAACTGTCAGTATCTCTGGTGGCGGTATACTCTACTGTAATTTCAAGATGAAGAAAAAACCCAAATCCTAACCTCCACCGGAAGAGTAAATCTGTTAGAAAGTTATCTACATTCGTTCCCCAGTTATAAGTAAGCTATTGTTCGAGATATTTATTCCGCTTGGTCATTCTGAACGAAACGCAGTGGAGTGAAGAATCTCGGCGTTAGACGATTAAAACGTTGAAACGATCTAAACGCTCCCAACGATATTATCTCACAAGCAAAATCTTTTTGGTTTTTGTTAAACTTCCCTGAGATAATCTGCAGTAATAGATACCTGAGGGAAGCAACTTTCCAGAATTTTCCCTTCCATCCCACACAAGAGCACTGGAGCACAAGTCACCAGTCACAAGATTACGAACCAATCTCCCGCTCACATCGTAAATACTCAATGCTGGGTATTGTAAGTTATTGGTGATTGGTAATTGGTCATTAATGACTAATAACGAATAACTAATTACTGTAGTTTTCCTGAATGGATTTGGTGAAATCTTCAAGAATGGTTTTGTTTCTGTAACAACTGCAGATACTGGTCCATACCACTTGGTATTTCCATCTGTTCCTATAACACCAAGTTTGTAAAAATAACGGATTCCAACTTCTACATCCTTATCTTCATATGAATAAGATTTAGGTGATGGGGAAGTTCCAGAACCGGGAATCCCTGTAATCTCAGTGTAGGAAGATTTCGCATTTCTGGAGCGCTTGAGAATATAAAGAATTCCATCAACTACGCAAGAAGATCTCCAACTAACTTCTATCCTTCCGCCATAAGGCTCTGCACGCAAACCTATTAGTTCAATCCCTGTAGGTACACCCTCTAAAGCAAGTGAGTGAAAGCCACCTGCATTGAATACATTCATTCCTGTTAGATATGATCCACCCTGTTCTCCACCATGAACCTGAACGGGAGTATGCCGCTCAGTATTTGTATTATCCCCAAGTTGATAATTATAGTTGGCACCCCAAGCCCAGACTGTTCCGTCTGACTTAAGTGCCATAGAATGTAGAGCACCAGCTGAAACTGCAATAACATTGTCAATATATGTACTGCAGGGTTCATGTTGCTCAGTAGTGGAATTAATCCCAAGTTGCCCATAATTGTTTCTTCCCCATGCCCAAACGGTTCCGTTTGATTTTAATGCAAGTGAATGCCCGTCGCCCCCATCGATTGCAGTAACATCTGTGAGAATGTGCGTTTGGACAGGTGTATGACGATCGATAGTTGAGTTATCACCAAGTTGTCCAAAGTTGTTTTTTCCCCATGCCCAAGCAGTTCTATCTGACTTGATTGCCAATGAATGTATAGCTCCTGCGGCAATTCCAGTAACATCCGAGGAAATCCACGTACTGCAGGGCTCCAAACGGTTTGTGGTTGTATTATCTCCGAGTTCTCCCTCATTGTTTCGTCCCCATGCCCAGACTGTAGAATCGGACCTCAAAGCAAGTGAATGCCAAACCCCTGCATCAATAACCCTAATGTTCGTAAGATTATGTGTTTGGACGGGCTCCCAGCGGTTACTTGTCGAATTATCACCAACCTGTCCCTGAGAATTGCTACCCCATCCCCAAACGCTGCCATCAGACTTCAATGCAAGTGCATGATAATAACCTGCGGCAACTGCTGTAACGCTTGTGAGATTGTGGGTCTGGATCGGCTCGTGGTGCTCAGTTGTTGAATTATCACCGAGTTGCCCATAGTTGTTTCTTCCCACTGCCCATACAGTTCCATCTGATTTTGCCGCAAGTGAATAATCACAACCTCCATCAGCTGCAACAATATTTGTAATCGTATGCATTTTGACAGGTGTAGACCGATTAGCTGTAGAATTATCTCCAAGTTGCCCATACGCGTTAAAACCCCAACCAAAAACATCTCCATCTACTACTGTCGGGGGAAGAGTCCCTTCCTCGTTATAATTAAGTGCACCATTATTCCATCCACCTATCACATAGACTTTGTTTCCAACAAGACCTACTGCAACAGACTGTCTGGCATTCTGCATCGATGTTTCAGATGACCAGCTGTTAGAAACAGGGTCATAAACTTCAACAGTTTTAAAATACGAGGAATAGTTGTATCCACCTACACTGTATGCCATATTGTTATACGAGAAACTACCAATGGCATATCTATTGAAAGACATATTTGTCTTAGTTGCCCAGTTATCGGTAATAGGGTCGTAACACTCATTTACAAGAGTATCTTTTGAGCCAACATTGACTGAACCACCAAAGACATAAATTGTATCTCTGACTACACCACAAGCGGGACCCATCCTCTTTGTTGGCATTGATGTTTTTGTTGTCCAAGAATCGAACAAAGGGTCATACTCCTCAACTGTTGCAACGACTGGAAGCATTCCGCCTATTACATAAATCTTATTTGCAACAACTGCAATTGCAAAAGCATACCTTGATGTTGGCATCGGTAGTTTTGAAGACCATGAATCGCTTGCCGGGTCATACACCTCTACAAGATTCGTGTCGGTTTGTACGCCACCCACAAATCCACCGATTGCATAAATCTTACCACCTACCACTGCACAACCAAGCTGGGAACGAGCAGTCGGCATTGCTGCTTTTGTTGACCATAAATCCGTTGCAGGATCATAGACATAATTCGTATTATGAAGAGAGGCACCACCACTGGAACCACCAATAACATAAACTGTATCATTGACCACGGCACAGCCTGCAGCTGATCTAACTACCGGTAACGCTTGCTTTGTCGTCCATGTAATCGACTGGCTTAACACCGAAGATAATATTAAAACAATCATAAAATTCATCCAAACCTCCAGATTATATATTCCCTTTCGCTAAGCATTTATTCTCCAGCAATTATTATTCAATTCTTTTACTTCTCTCACTATTTCTACTTCCTGCTTTCAATTTATTATCACGGGAGTATATTTCGAATTGTGTATGGTTTTCAGGTTTTATCAAATTTATTATATACCTTAATTAGTTTGTTATAGTGACTTAAACAAAACAAAATTTTTTCCCTTGACAAATGAGAAAATTTGGTTTAATTTTTCCTCAATGATATATACAAACAGAATTATAAAAACAGAATTAAGGATTCGTGCAGTACAAACATATATCAGGAACGGAGAATCCTTAAGGAAAACATCCGAGAAATTGAATATTCCTCATATGACTCTATGGAGATGGGTTAAGTGGTACAGGGAAGGTGGTAAGGAAAATCTCGAAAGAAAGAAATCATACAGGAGACCCTGGAATAGGCCCTCAAGAAATATAGAACTGAAAGTCGCACTACTTAAAGAGAGAAATCCTGCATTAACTCTGAAGAAATCACAGCAGGCACTTCACCATAAAGGGATAAATATGTCTTTGAAAGGTATTTGGGGAATATGGAAAAGGTATGCATTAACTGGAAGACCCAAGAATAGCCCATACTCACCATTTGGTGCCGTAACACCCGAAATAAAAGATGCTTTGAACAGGATGAACAATATGCTCAAACAAGGGATGCTTGAGAAGGCATCTAAAATTGTAAATCCCCTTCCCTCTTTTCCAAACGACAAAATACTGGAAGACATTCCAGAAGAACTTCTTACCGCAAGAAGACAACTTGAACGGGCATTTTTGCGGTTCGGTAATATTCCCTTTTCCGAATACCACAAAAAGGTGAAAAAAATTAGGAAAAAGTTAGAAAAAAAAGGACTATTTTACTCTTCTATTTTTGCAGCTCTGGGGGAATCGGTTGCTTTGAATTGGATGATGTCACCCAAAAAGGAATTAGAAGTTATTAACATCCTCAAGCAAAGGACGAATAAAATCCAGAGCCCGTCTATTCGTCATCTATTATCAATGCATGAAGGAACAATATATAGTGACATACTTGATGGGGAAAAAGCAAAGGCACGCATTAGAACCAGTATCAGATTGCTCCGTTACTTACCCTACGCATTTTACTTTGATTCTACAGGAAGCCTTTTGGGTTCGATTACAGATTATAAAAAAGCTTCAGTTTATTTTAGGAAAGCACTTGAAATGGAAAGAGAAAATATACACAGAAGACTTCTTTTAACAAAGCTTTCGTTTACCAGTGCGATGGCTGGTAGATATCGTAAGAGTACAAAATTCCTTAAAGATGCGGAAATGGAAATGGAAGGAACGCATTCGTTATTTGCCATTATCCGGGCACATTGTGCTCTTGGTCAAGGAAATATTTCAAAAGCATCTTACTATATTAAAATAGCATTGGAAGAATCGGAAAAAAGACAACTTAGAAATCATCTACATGCTGCATCTTTGGGACTTGCTGAAATTCGGGCAACATTGGGTGAAGAAAAAGAAGCAAAAGCTATACTTAGGAAATACATACCCTTGTTCAAAAAATATGGAATGAAAAGAGAAACTCTTATTCGCAATGCACTCTTAGAAAAAAATCTAATACATAAGGAACATATTAAGGGGTTTCCTATATTCAAACTCCTTTCACTATTACAAAATAATCCCACTGCAGGCAGGTATAACAAATTACTTAAATTTGCCAAAGAGAAAGAGCTTTTAGGTTTCTTGCATCGCATTATAGTATTTTTTCCCGAACCAATTAGAGCCCTTCTTGAAAAGGGAAAAGATACAGGGCTCCCCAGAGCGATCCTCAATCTGCCAGTCTTCAGGAAGGATATCCCCGTTTATTCTGTAAAATTTTTAGGACATTTAATTATCTACAAGAATCAAAAATATCTAAGTGCTACGTTTACACCAAAGGAGACTTCATTCTTGATCTTTCTATCCTCTTCTGAAAGCAAAAATATATCTCTTGAAAAAATATACCGCAATTTTTGGCCTAATAGTAAGAATCCTTCAAGAAATCTGGCACACCTTCTTGTCCGGATACGGAAAACATTACGATTACCTTCTCATTATCTTTATGTAAAAGAAAAAAAACTCTTTTTTGAATGTTATTTCATGACCGACTACGGAGAATATGCTGAACACCTTGCACAGGCAAAGGCACTCTTGCGTGCAGGTGAATGGCGATTTGCCAAACGGGAATTCATGAAGTCACTCTGCCTTTTTCGTGGTGAGCCATTCAAAAGGATGTACGACGACTGGTCGGATGATAAAAGACTTGAGGTTCTTTTTAGTTATGAGAAAGAGGTAAAGGCTTTTGCAGATGAGTTGATAAAAAGAAATAGAAAAGACGAGGCTGAAAAACTGCTGAAAAGAGCGGAAAGGATAGTTCCAGAAATAGACCTAAGACCAGAGACATAAGACCGAAAAAGGTAAAAGAGCAAGGAGCGTGTCGGAGTATGGGTGTATGGGAGTATCGGAGTAACGGAAATTGAACTCTGCACTGCAATAAAATCCCGTAAAACCACGATGTATAAAAATATATTCTGCGTGGTTGACGGGGCACGCAGTTCGTTGTAAACTAACGCCTCCAGCTGTGAAATGTCATTCTGAGTAATCTGTTCCATATTTACCCCGTTAGATGTTTGCTATCTAATGGGATACTGTCTAACGGGGTTGACTGTGGAAGAATCTGACGCCGATATATCTTTTCCGCAACAGAAGATAATCTATAACAAACGGAGGAAGATAGAAAAGATTCATAATTCTTGCTAGCCAATAAATCGGGAAATAAACAACGGTAGAAAGCGCAAATCTAACAAAAGGGTTCTTCATAAGATCCAACCTGAAAATCTTCCTAAAACTTTTGTCCTTTTCTACGAGCAGCGGTAGTGCATTTTTTGCAAACGATTCCTGTTTTTTAAGTAATTCAGAAAGTGAAATCGGTTTATGATAGCAGAGAGCATTAATTGCAAATACGAATTGAATCCCAACCTTCTCCAGCCTGTATGCGATCTCTGTGTCCTCTCCTCCCGCTCCCTTAAACTGCTCATCAAAAAGACCCGCCTTCAAAAGATGTTCTTTTCTGATAGATGTGTTACTTGTCCAGAAACATTTAAAAGGAATCCTCCTAGTCGGTTTTATCTTGTGCACACCTCTTGTGCTAAGGTATCTCGAAACCCATCGAGTACTGAATGTTTTTCTATATTTAATGTTACCAATAACTGCGCAGTTACTCTTACTATGATGCTTGATATGGTTTCGAATAATTCCTCTGGAAGGAACAAGGTCATCATCCAGAAAAAGGATTATTTCATTTGCTGCCGTTCTTACTCCATCGTTTCTGCTCGCTGCACTTCCCATGTTTTCTTTGTGACATATTGTCACCAAATTAAAATGCGATGCATATGATTCCATAAACTCTGCCGTCCCGTCGCGGGAACCATCATCCACTACTATCACCTCAAAATTACTGAAAGGATAGTCTTCATTATTCAGCGCGTCGAGAAGTTTTCTCAGTTCATTCTTTCTGTTGTACGTAGGAATAACAATACTAACTTTTAAGCTTTCCATTGTTAAAAAATACCAGAAAAAACCTGCATTGTCAAAACAAAATTTAACGACACTTTTTTATTGACCAGAGATTTTTATTGTGTTATAGTGCAAAAACTATGAACATACTTGTTACCGGTGGTGCTGGTTTTATTGGTTCAAACCTTACCGATAAGTTAGTCGAACTTGGTCACAATGTGATAATTGTAGATAATCTTTCAACAGGGAAAAGAGAGAATATCAATCCAGATGCTTTGTTCTATGAGATGGACTTGAACGATGACAAATTATCCACGATATTTATCAAACACGAACCAGAGTGTGTGTTTCATCTTGCAGCACAGGTAGATGTGAGAAAATCCGTAGCAGATCCTCTCCACGATGCAAGTACAAACATAATGGGTACGCTGAACCTACTCAAAGAGAGCACGAATAACAATATTAAGAAATTCATATTCTCTTCTTCTGGGGGTGTTATCTACGGTGAAACTCCCGAACCGGCTACCGAAGATAATCCGTCAAGTCCCGTATCACCCTATGGAGTTGCCAAATTGGCTGGCGAAGGATATATTAAGTGCTTTGCACAATGGCAGGGATTGAACTACACGATCTTAAGATATGCAAATGTTTACGGCCCAAGACAGGACCTCAAAGGCGAAGCAGGAGTAGTTTCAATTTTCATTGGACAGATAGGACAGGGTATAAAATCATATCTATATGGAGTGGGAAAACTTGAAAGAGATTATGTTTTTGTGGAAGATGTTGTGCGAGCGAATATGCTCTGCATTGAAAACGGAGTCAATTCTACATTCAATATTGGAACAGGTATTGCAACGACCGTTGAAAAACTACACACAATGATAGAACAGATAGCAGCGAGGCACAATAAAAAAGAATTTGCACCCAAAAGAGCAGGTGAACTTGAAAGGAATGTGTTGAACATAGAAAGGGCACGCAAACAGCTCGGATGGAAACCTCACATTGCTCTTAAAGACGGACTTAAGAAAACTTATGAATGGTTTATTACTGAAGCAAAACACGAAAATGGAAATTAGGAAAATTGAAATTACAGCCGCAAAAATCAATTTCGTAATTTCGCAATTTCGCAATTTTATGTTCTTGAATTTCCAATTTCGTAATTTCCCAATTTCAGTTTTTTTATCCCTCGTCTTTTCTCTTTTTCTCTTGCTTCCTGCTCTTAACTCTACAGAGAACGTCCCCATTCCTCTGGGACATTGGTCATACGACATAATCGAATATTTTTCAGCAGAAAAAATACTCTCAGTCGACCTTCAGGCAAAACCAATAACAAGAAAAGCAGTTCGCCTGGCACTTGATGAGATACAGGGAAAATATGTAAACGATGAACTTGACATTGATAAGGTAGAAAATGAGCTTCTTGCATCTTTGTACGAGGAATTTTCGCTTGTTCCAATTCGCAATCTCAGGAATGTACCAAAAACAATTTACTCTACTGACTTCCTATCCTTAAGGGAAGAAAGCAAAACAGGTATTGAAATAATAAGAAGAAAAGATAACTGGGATTATGAAGTTGCATTTCAAACATATTTCTGGGCAAATCTTGGCAAACATATTTCTTTTGCAGAAGAAATAAATCTGAGAAAAGACAATTTTTCAGAACCAGCGGTAACCCCCGGAACAAGAAAATGGAAAAACATTGCAGGAACCACACCCTACGCACTCTTCAACCTGTCATTTCCCCACATAGAAATAAATGCAGGTAGAACGACAAACTGGTTGGGTCCCGGCAGATTCGGAACCCTGCTTCTATCAAACAATTACCCCTTTTTTGATCAGATAAACGCAGCATTAGAGATAGGAAAATTCAAATTCTCATCTTTCTTTATTGTCGTTAACATTGACTCTATGAAATTTCTCGCTGGTCATCGAGCAGAACTTAAAGAAATATATGGAATTACCCTCGGTTTCAACGAATTTGTTTTGTTTTCCGGTAGAATCGAACCAGGATACCTAAATCCACTCCTTGTTCTATACGGAGAACAATACAATCGTGGTGATAGAGATAATATAATGTGGAGTTTTGACCTTTCCCTTGGTTTTTTGGGTAAGAATAAGCTTTACACCGAGTTGCTCGTAGATGATTATCAGTATGAATCGACACCTCCAGCCCCAAATAAGATAGCCTCGATAATTGGTTTACAGATTGCAGAACCATTCGCTCTCCCAAGATTCGACCTTTGTTGTGAATATACGAGAATAGCGAAATGGGTCTATACACATAAGTATCCTGAAAATACCTACTCCAATTACAGAACCTGTCTGGGACATCATTTAGGTCCTGACGGCGATGTCATCGATATTACGCTGAAGCAATTCCTGCGTTGGAACGTAATACCTCAAGTGCATTTTGGATATGTTAGAAAAGGGGAAGGAAATCTAAGAAATACCTGGCAGAAAGATACTGACCCTCATCCGTCTTTACCATCTGGCATTGTCGAGTCCACTATTCTTTTTGAAGCAACTGTTTTCCTTAAACCCTTTCGTTCATCCGAATACATTCTTGGATGGGAAACTTATAGAACAGAAAACCTTCACAATATTCGAGATTGGATGGAACAGGACAACGAATTTTACATAAAAATTTCGTTGACATTCTAATGAATTAGAAAATTACATGCTACGTAAAATACTTATTTATCCAGTGAAACGTATCATTGCGAGTACTAAACCATTATGAAAACTTATTTCTCCCATACCTCCAGTTTTATCGACAGCGGTGCAAAAATAGGAAAAGGAACCAAAATCTGGCACTTCTCTCATATTAGAAAAGGTGCAACAATTGGAGAAAATTGTATGATTGGTCAAAACTGCTATATCGCCTCCAGGGCAATACTGGGAAGAGGTGTAAAGATTGAGAAGAATGTCAGCGTCTTTGACCTTGTCACATTAGAAGACAATGTATTTGTTGGACCATCTGCTGTTTTTATTAACGACTTGAACCCAAGAGCACCTTATCCAAAAGCAGGAAAATGGATTCCAACCTTTATAAAGGAAGGAGTAACAATTGGGGCAAATGCAACCATCTTATGCGGCATAACAATTGGAAAATGAGCATTTGTTGCATGCGGTGCTGTCGTAACAAAAAATGTCAAGGACTATTCTATGGTAAAAGGCAATCCAGCAAAACATTCAGGTTGGCTCTGTGAATGCGGAGAAAAACTGAAATTCAGTAAAACAAAAACCGTATGCAAAAAATGCGGTAAGATATATAAAAAAGAAAAAGACAAAGTGTATCAATCCTGATTGGTGCTGTATTTTATGGCTTTACTCCATATGGACTTCCATTCATCTTCAAGGATATTTCCAAAAGAGTTATATTCATAACTGCAAGGCGTTACATCACCATTTGATTCGATACACATACTGTATTCCCATATACCACTTGTCTTATCTACATTTTCTATGTTCTCATCACCATACCAGATAAATGATATTTCCTTCTTCCTGAGCTCCTGTGAGAGTTTTCTCAACAAATTCCTTATCTCATCATCATTCAAGCCAAGACCACTACCTCCGGAAATTTTCTTTCTATTCAAAGCATCTGCAGCAAATGCGTAAATGCCCAGGTCTTTCAGGAATGAAACGAATTGAGGAATTTCCGCAAGATTCTTCGTAGTAAAGGTTGTATGGGCAACACAGTAAAGAGGAGTTGCCAGTGCGTTTTTTAAACCTTTGATCGTTTTCTCCCATGTCCCATCACCAATCAACTTATCATGAATCCGCTTCTCACGAGACTCAATGGTTACTTGCAAATGGTCAAGACCGACATCTACAAGAGAATTTACATAATTCATACTGGCAAGCTTCTCACCATTGGTAAGCAAACCTGTAACAATTCCAACTTCCTCTGCAAACTGAACGATTTCAACAAAATTTTCAAACTCCGTTGACTCTCCTCCAGCAAAAAGGATATGTGGGACTCCAACATTCCACAGTATTTCAATTATGCGTTTCCACTGTTCGAAGTTCAATGTTTTCCTTCCATCTGTATGCTTAAAACACAATCTTCTTTGAAGATCACAGTTTTCATAAGTTAGCAAGAGATCCATTCTGTGTGGTGAAGAAAATCCACTCGTAAATGTTTTTATGTCCTGGTTGCTCAGATATGTAACAGGGTCAACATCAGCCGCTTCTGCAAATCTTTTAATCGTATGTCTCAAAGCATCCAAATCCTCAGAGACTGTATCTTTTCCGACTCTGTATCTCTGTGTAATCGTTCTCACGATTTCTAAATCATCTTTCCCATCAAGCATTCCTTTAACTATTTCTGCAGCAGTTTGATTCATGTATAGAATCTTGTCGGCATCAATAATGAGAATACCTGAACCATTGGATTCAATCCTTAAATGCACCCTGTGATCTTCAAGTGTTCCACCGCTTCTATAGTGGTAAACGGTTTTCTCAAGTGGTCTTGCCCGACCAAAAATCTTCTTCATAACATTTGCCATAAGAACTCCTTTCCCTACTTAAAACAAAAACCATTAAAATATATAGACCATACAAACAAAAAAGTCAACACTTTTTAGAATTCCCCAGACAAATCGAAAGTAGAATTAAGCAGTGTATCTTTGCACTTAAAAATCATCCGCGGGAGATAAAATATAATGTGGAAAGAGGGAGAGAAAAGAGATGTTTATATAACGG